>JADMIO011294128.1_pt1 | contig 100432 bp, 86 predicted proteins | sample 8958161 | NCBI WGS metagenome assembly JADMIO01 (sample SAMN16585339, study PRJNA669376) | soil metagenome | isolation source: Crop rotation soil | place: USA: Cullars Rotation, Alabama | collected 2011 | reverse complement strand
CGCGACAACTTGTCCACGTGGAATTCTAAGCTTAGGATCCCAATGTGCTGGAAAGATCAACGGTTTTGGAGACCGCTATTCTACCCTTGAACTACACTCGTAATTTTTAGATAATTAATCTTCGGTTCTCCGGTTCTAACTTCTGTTGAGGAGAAATTAACCTCGTTATTAAACTAATTAATCTTAAACAGCCGGAAACTTTAATTCCCGACCGTTTAAGATTTTTTTGTGTATTATTTAATTATATCAGTAACCTGACCTGCACCTACAGTACGTCCACCTTCGCGAATAGCGAAACGAAGACCTTTATCCATAGCAACAGGAACGATTAATTTAACTGTGATAGTTACATTATCACCTGGCATAACCATTTCGCGTCCTTCCGGTAACTCGATTTCTCCAGTTACGTCAGTTGTGCGTAAGTAAAACTGTGGACGGTATTTGTTATGGAAAGGAGTGTGACGACCACCTTCTTCTTTCTTTAATACGTAAATTTCAGCTTTGAATTCAGTGTGAGGAGTAATAGAACCCGGTTTTGCAACAACCATACCTCTGCGGATATCAGTTTTTTCAATACCACGTAATAATAAACCTACGTTATCACCAGCTTCACCACGATCAAGGATCTTGCGGAACATTTCCACACCTGTTACGGTTGAAGTTAATTTTTTCTCCTGCATTCCGATGATCTCAACAGTATCGTTAGAGTTGATTACACCTCTTTCGATACGACCTGTAGCAACAGTTCCACGACCAGTGATCGAGAAAACGTCTTCTACCGGCATCAAGAAAGGTAATTCAACCATACGAGGAGGAATTGGAATAAATGTATCAACTGAGTCCATCAATTCCATGATTTTTGGAACCCATTTGTCATCTAAGTTCAAACCACCTAAGGCAGAACCACGGATGATTGGAGTGATATCACCTGGGAATTCGTAGAAAGATAACAATTCACGAATTTCCATTTCAACAAGGTCTAACAATTCTGGATCGTCAACCAAGTCAACTTTGTTCATGAATACAACAATTTTAGGTACACCTACCTGGCGAGCTAAAAGAATGTGTTCACGGGTTTGTGGCATAGGACCATCAGTAGCAGCAACTACAAGGATAGCACCGTCCATCTGAGCCGCACCTGTAACCATGTTTTTTACATAGTCAGCGTGGCCTGGACAGTCAACGTGAGCGTAGTGACGGTTTGCCGTAGAATACTCAACGTGTGCTGTATTAATGGTAATACCTCTTTCTTTTTCTTCAGGAGCATTGTCAATTGAGTCAAAGCTTCTTTTTTCAGAAAGACCTTTTTCTGCCAATACAGTAGTAATAGCAGCGGTTAATGTTGTTTTACCGTGGTCAACGTGTCCGATGGTTCCAATATTTACGTGTGGTTTGGAACGATCAAATTTTTCTTTAGCCATTTTAATTTGAGATAAATAGGTTACTAAATAATAATTTGTTTATGAGATATAATAGATAATAATACTTTAAATACACTACTGAGCCGTTGAGGAGAATCGAACTCTCGACCTCTTCCTTACCAAGGAAGTGCTCTACCACTGAGCTACAACGGCTTTGCTGAGTTTAGCGATTAAAGCTTCAGATGATTAATCTTTCACTCTAACTTTTAGACTTCACTTCCTTGAGAGCGGAAGACGGGGCTCGAACCCGCCACCTATAGCTTGGAAGGCTATCGCTCTACCAAATGAGCTACTTCCGCTTTTGATCTTCAACTTAAGAATTACGATTCAAGATTAAAACCTTGCTCATGATCCCGAAACTTCCAATCCAATATTTTTAAGAACGCAATTAATATTTTAACAACAATTTCTTTTCAGGAATTCCCATTGTGGGGAGTGGAGGATTCGAACCTCCGAAGCAATTAAGCAACAGATTTACAGTCTGTCCCATTTGGCCACTCTGGTAACTCCCCTTACAAGTTTAAAGTTTGATGTTTAAAGTTTAAAGTTGTACCATAAACGAGAACACCAAGACAGAAAACCGTTGCTTTTTTGAGCCGATGGAGGGATTCGAACCCCCGACCCACTGATTACAAATCAGTAGCTCTGGCCAACTGAGCTACATCGGCATTTTTTAAAGAAGTGTTTGTGAACGAATTACACAATTCTTCTATCTTTCCCACGAATTCAATGAACACACATTACCCTTCAAAAAAGGGAACGCAAAAATAGAAAACAGTTTTACATTAACAAATGGTTGTAGAAAATATTTTTACAAATAAAAAACTGGAATGGATTAATCATTTAGGAAAGCACCATTTTGGTTGTCTTTCCTCTGAAAAATGTTTAGTGAGAATATCCCCTTACTTTGAAATTGAGCTTATATTTTACCTTAGCTCTTGATAAGGCACTATCCCCAGCTCCGAAAAAAACAGGCATTGAAGTAGCCACATTGTCAAAATATACCTTCAGATTTTTTGGGGATAATATTAAGTCAACAGGTGCTGAGGCTATATCAAATGTTTGGGCAATAGTATCGTTTTGTCCTCCAGGAGTCAGAAATAGTTGGGTAATGCTGTTAAAAAACAGTTGACTAGTCATACTTTGTGGCGATTCAATATTCACAGACGAGTATTCCAGCGAGACGGATTCTATATCTGCAGTATTTATCCCGTTTTCCTCACAAGCTGCACGGAAGAAGTTATTGCTGATAAGAAGAGTGTCGGAATAATAATGCTGTCCGTTAATTGTAGTATCCACTATGCTATCTAATTGCAAAGCATCTGTGCTGATGGGCAAAAGGTCAAATTCTATTAAATCATTATCCTTTTTACAGCCTCCAACAAGAAATAAAGAGACACTAAAAAACCAAAAAAAACACAGCAACTTACTTTTGAATATCTTCATTAGATTGAATGACTTTTGCCTTTAGACTCTCTTTATATGCCATTAGTTGCCTATAAATATCTTCATCATTAGCTGCGAGAATTTGTACGGCCAGGATTCCTGCATTCTGAGCGGCATTTAAAGCCACCGTTGCAACAGGTACACCATTAGGCATTTGAAGAATAGATAATATGGAATCCCATCCATCAATGCTATTAGAAGACTTTACAGGAACACCAATTACGGGAAGCGAAGTTATAGATGCCACCATTCCAGGCAAATGAGCTGCTCCGCCTGCTCCTGCAATAATCACCTTCAATCCTTTATCATGAGCTGTTTTTGCAAAATCAACCATTAACTCTGGAGTACGATGTGCCGATACGATACTTAATTCATAAGTAATATTAAATTCATTTAACACATCAGCAGCTTGCTGCATTACCTGTAAATCAGACCTGCTTCCCATTATTATTCCCACCAATCCTTTTTTTTGCTTTTCCATTATACAATTACTCGTTTTTCAGTCTACAAACTTAATCAACTTCTTTCAGACATAAACCATATGAAATCGAAATGCTCTGGTCAAATTATTAGGTGAACAAAGCAAAGGATCCATAAGTATTTCCAATCCTTCATTTAAAAAATCTAGCAATATGCAAGAATGCAATTCTCTTTTATTGATTTTTGCAACATGTTATCATCTTCAAAGATTTTATTGCGTGGAGCTTATGGTGGATTAAGTAAAGAAGTGTGGCTGCTTTCGTTAATGATGCTCATTAACAGAAGTGGAACAATGGTAATTTTTTTCCTTTCTGTTTACCTAAATGACAAGCTCCATTTTGCGGTTCAGCAAACGGGGGTAATAATGGCTTGCTTTGGGGGTGGAAGCTTACTGGGTACTTTTATAGGTGGGCGTTTAACAGATAAACTAGGTTATTATCCGGTTATGTTGTGGAGTTTGACTATTGGAGGGTTGCTTTTCCTATGTATACCTTATATTCTATCATACCCTCTGCTCTGTGTTTCCATGTTCATTTTAAGTTGCTTTAGTGAGTCTTTTAGACCGGCTAATATGACTGCAATTGCCTTTTACAGTACGCCTGAAACATATACACGGTCCATTTCTCTTAATCGTTTAGCCATTAACTTAGGGTTTTCTATTGGGCCAGCTGTTGGTGGAATTTTAGCTGCTAAAAATTACACTTATATTTTTCAGGCAGATAGCATTACCTGTTTAGGAGCTGCATTGATCGTTTTTTTCTTTCTGACCAATAAAAGCAAAGCAAGTGTGCAAAAGGAAGTAAACAACTCGGCAATTGCATCTCCTTACGAAGACAAGCCTTATATTGGTTTTATTGTGATGGCATTTTTATATGCTCTTTGCTTCTTCCAGTTCTTTAGTACCATGCCACTCTTTTATAAAGACATTCATCACTTGCACGAAACAGAGATAGGTGCATTAATGGCCTTAAATGGAATTCTTGTTGCAGCTATTGAAATGATCATGATCTATAAAATTGAGGGCAAATGGAGCAAGTATAATTTTATTGCCTTGGGTGCATTTCTACTTGTTATTAGCTACCTGATGCTTCCTTTCATAACCAATATGACAGGGTTTGTCATTGTAGTAATCATAATTTCCTTTTCAGAAATGTTTGCCATGCCTTTTATGAATGCATACATGAATCAAAGGGCTAATGAAAATAATCGCGGGCAATACTCTGCTTTATATGCCATGGCATGGAGCACTGCTCAAATTTCTATTCCCATTATAGCAACACAAACTATTGCTAATTTAGGATATAATGCTCTATGGATTTTACTTGCATTTTTAAGTACCTTGATAGTTATTGGCATAAAATTGCTGGAAAGAAAAACAGTATAAAACACGATCAAGTTAATCTACCGCCTCATTCAGAAAATTAAGAAATGGCAGCATTGTTTTGTAAGCAATAGTAAGTTCCTTTATCAAGTCCTTTGACTGAATTAACTTATCATCTAATTCACGGCTTACAATATAGCTCGTATATTTCAAGAGCTCAATTTCAGGATGATCTTTTGGATATCCTTTAGGGGCAGTTTTTAGTTTTTCATCTTCCAGTTTTTTAAACTGTTTAACGAAATTTTTATCGGAAATTATTTTCTTAAACTTAGGAAGATTATAATCTATTTCCTGGCGAATAGCTTTTATGGTTGGCGCATCCGGCATCCATCTTCCACCTGCTATAAAAGATCTTCCGGGCTCAATGTGAATATAGGCGCCTGCCATCTCCATCTTTTTTCCTCCGGGATTTATTCCTGCTCCCATGTTTGTCTTATATGGGTCTTTGTTTTTTGAAAAACGTACATCTCGGTAAATCCTGAAAACGCAATCTTTAGCTGTCAATCCTTTCAACATAGGATTAACTTTTGAAAAATCCTTGATCAATTGTTCAATAAAAATATGATGGTCTTCTTTAGCCATACTATAACGCTCCCGGTTCTTATCAAACCATTCACGATCATTATTTTTCTTTAAAGCCTTAAGGAATGAAATAGTAGAAGCCTTGATCATGTTGTATAGATTGTTTTGCAAATCTATACAACATGATCAAGGCTTCCCTTGTTTTATTTAACTTTTTACTTCTTACAAATAAATTTACCGTTTCCTAATGACTGTTGCTCAGTCCTCAACTCAAAGTGGTAAATACCATTTTGGAAACCAGTTAAGGGGAGTACAAAAAGGTTAGTCTCAGTTCCTTTCAGGTCCTTCACCTTTTGAGTAAGAATTTTACGGCCAGTCATATCGAATACATAAAGAGTAGCATTTTCCAAACTAACTGCACCGTCTACCTTGAACACAACTTCATTCGATGCCGGCACCGGGTATACATCAACTGGTGTACTAGGCAAACTTAAATCAACAGCTACTACATTAAATACTTCAGTTCTGTTGTCAAAATCCGTTTGTCTTAATCGATAATAAGACACACCTCTGTAAGGATTACCATCTGTAAAAGTGTAATTACGGGTTTCGTTAGTTGTTCCGCTCCCCTTTACTTTTCCAACATATTCAAACGTTTTACCATCAAGGCTACGTTCAACTGTGAAATAATCGTTATTCTTTTCTGAAGCAGTTGACCAATCACAAACCACAACTTTATCCTTATGTCCTTTTGCCCTGAATGATAATAATTCAACAGGAAGGGGTTGATCCTGTTTAACTACAGCCCATGTATTGGTATAACTCACAGCGGGTATAGTTACTGAAGTTGCTGTTGGATTGGTTTGTCCAATTATAAATGGCCATCCCCAGTTAGTTGATGGATCATATACCTGTGCCCTATAAGGTCCTGTACCCGAAGCAGCATTTTCAGCAGCAATCCAACGAAAAGTAATATCCCGGGCTGATGTTGTGTAAGAATCATTAAGTTGCCAGAAGCGATCAACCATATTAGGGCTGTTATCAGTCATTGGCGGAGCAATCCATGTATTTTGATAAATATCAGAAACTCCGGTAGGTATTGGTGTATTTGCAGGAACAGTGTGATATGTTGCGATTGTTACGTCACCGCTATCCGCATTTAATTTATAATCAAGCGCAATTTGATTTCCTGAAGCATCTGCTAATGGAATCACGAATGTTTGAGGATAAGTTGCCGGCTTACCGATTTTCCATCTGAAACTACCATAGTTAGGAGGATTATTTTCACTAACCATCATTCCTGTTCCGGCAACATAAGTTAATGCCCCCTGTATACCGGTATTACTTAATAAGCTCAAAGAACGTGGTACAGTAGGATTACCATTTAGCACTAAACGGCCTCTTGTTAACATAAGCGAATCAGTAACCGTCACATCTTTCCATACACCAACCGTTTGTGCAGCGGCAGGGGTATTAATTTTCAAATTTTTAAATGTTGAAAAGTTATTTCCATCAATATGTTGCCCAATAGAGCCATTAAATGTTACTGTACTCTTACCTGCAACCCATGTACCAGAATTATTCCAGTGTCCCCCAACATTTATTGGAAATACCTGGTAATTTCTCTTAAAATGAAAAGTAACATTAGGGCGTCTGTCTGCAACACAATTTACATCGGAGGAATTTAAACCTGGAACTGCAAAGGTAACTGTACCAGAAACAGCACCCACAGAAGCAACTGACATTGTAATAGTTGGAAGTGAAATTCCTATAACTGTGGTGCCTGCTGGTATATTAGTGCCAGTTACAGTCATACCTAATACAATATTAGATGACAAGCCTCTAACAGCGCCAGCTAAAGTTATAGTATTACTAATACCTGCATTTGAGCCAGCATAAAGTATTGAAGGTGTAAATGAACATGGTGCAATAGCCCCAGCTGCGGTGGAATATACTTGCATATACCTCCTAAAACCTAATGTTTGTGTATAGGTCATAATGTGTGACGGAGATCCGGCAGTTGATTTATCATAACAAATATCAAGTACCAAGGCATTAGTCGCACCATTCCACACAATTGGTGTAGACAAAGCAAGTTTGAGTTGCCCAGCAGTTGTAATTGTTAACGCAGGATTTGTATAAATTGTTCCCCCGGCTATTGCCACAGTAGCTAGAGAAGCAGGGCTTCCAAAACTAAACGAGGTAGTAGTATAATAATAACTTATAGTAAAGTTATTATAAGTTAAACCAGGCGCTGAACCTGACACTGTTTTAATTAATAAATAAAGTGAATCAATAACATCACCGGTTAACATACCCTTTGCAAGCAGTTCAGGTTGTGTATAAATAATTTGACAACGCTGCCTTGCCGCAGCTCCGAAAGTGATGTGATTAGGAGCAAATGTTCCTGTTAAAGTACCGGTACTTACCTGAGCAGTATCATTAAATGATGATATCACTTTCATGCAGGCCAATGGGTTACTTATAATAACACTATCGGCCACTGTTAATGAACCTGTTCCATATGCATTTACAAAAAGTGAATCATTACCTTGTATTCTTAACTTATTGGCTGTGGCAACTGTACCGCTGTATATTACCGGACGATTGGCACTACCACCTGGAATCAATGTATTTTCAGCTATTGTTGGTGGTGCTGCAGGGCACCAGTTAAGTCCATTTGCCCAGTTGTCGTCAAATCCTCCTAACCATACTTTAGTGTATGTTGGTACTCCAAATGTTGCTGCGCAATCAGGTATAATAGTAATAGTGTAATCTTCAGTCTCACCAAAAGTTGCACCGGCACAAGGATCAATTGTCGATGTTGCATAAACCTCTCTTACACGTAATGTAGTAGAACCAATATAAGCACCTGATGGCACCTGGAAAACCATGCTAACACTTCCATTTGTATTCAGTGGTCCTGATTGAACGAGTTTCTCTCCTCCAAGGCTCCACAATGTATTATTAAACACCCCATCGTGGTTAAAGTCAATCCACGCGGCTATGTAATTAGAGCTAAACCATGTTCCTACCTGCAAGTTAATGGTATATGATTTTTGGGGTGTGGCAGCCATTAAGACCGTTGTTTTACCGGCTACGGCAGCAAATTTTTCATAATCAGGTGGGTGATTGGTAAATGGAGCTGGTCCTCCTCCCCACGGGGCAATAGGGGGTCCACAGCAATTTAAATTATTATTAATAACAGGGTAGCCTATTTCCCCGGTTAATTGCACACTCTGAACATAGTCGTTATTGGTATATGACCCACCCAGCCAAGAGGTCCCTACTGAATAGATTGGGGTAACGCCTCCGCAATATGCTACATCAATAGGGCGACAGCCTGAAAGCGAAAACGCCAAAGGTGTCTTATTACCAGTTGTACTACCTCCTCCTCCAAGTCCGCAACTTAAGTACTCAGCATCAATGCAATTTCCAGGAGTAGAAACACCCGTGGCTTTAACATCATAGGTTATCCAAAAGTAGTTAGCCCCAGGATGAAGCCTAAAGCTGTTTGCAGGGAAAAATGTATAGTTAGTTCCTGCTAAAGATGCCACCGTAGCACCAATCTGTGTTGCATTCGCAGTTCCGGTCCATGTATTGGTACCACCTGTCCACCACAATTTACCATTTTGAACATCACCAGCTGCATTGGTACAACCATTTGTGTTAAAGCACATGGAGTCTAATCTGAAGGCTGTGCTAACCACAGTATCTCCACCGGTTACTATTATGTTCACTCCATAAATAAGGTTATCTGTTGATCCTTGTGGAATCACAGATGTATTCTGAAATGTAGAAGTTGTAGAGACATAAACCTGCTGCTGAGGCCATGATTGTATAGAAAAATCATCGATGTAAATATTCCCAAGACCAGCTGCAGCATGTCTGTTAGTAAAAACTAAAACAACACTTAGGTTTGCAATAGCATTTCCTGCCTGAGGAATCGTAAAATTATATTGATGCCATGCTCCTGCAGTTCCGGCTGGGGCAACTGTACTTGCGCGAGAAAAAGTTGTGCTTAATGCAAAGGGAGCTACTTGCTGCAAGCTAAGAGCACCACAACTCACTGGTACACCTCCGCTATAACTAATAGAAGAAGAATCATTCACATACAATGAAACACTATCTGCAATTGCATTTGAGTTATCTCTCCACATCCAAAAACTTCCTGTAGCTCCACCTCCTGGTATAGCCCTCATGTCTAAAGGTCTGGATGCTAAATAAGCCTTTTCGCCAGCAACTGTCATAAATGATGAACGGTATTGAACCATACCCGCTCCTGAATGAGCAGTGTTTGGTGATGCTGCCGGATTAACAGACGTTGTTACCCTCTGGCAATAATTCTCCAAATCAGTACTCGGAACAATTTTTTGGGAATTCCAACCATACGGAGGAAATGTAGTCCCATCAAAACTTTCTGTAACGATTAATTGTGCCTGTGAAATCATTGGAGCAAAAAACAATATAGCCAATGATAATTTTAGCGAGGTATAAATTTTATTCATGTTAACTGAATGTATGATTAATTTGAACTAAGTCTTAATATTATGCACAATATTAGCAAGTTAATGTAAGAAAAACAACATTATCGCTAAAATTAGTTATATTTTTTATCTAAAGGTTTTTAACAGCCTTGTTAACAATTCTTAGGTGTAGGTTTTGAACTACATTTTTAAATTCTACCTGATATTTTTACCATGTCGACCAAACATTTCAAACCAATTGTTTAACATAAGAAATCGCCTTCAATACCCTTCAACCTTTGGAACCTCCTTGTACTCATTTTGGCCAAAATTGTTCCCAAAACATTCAGGTCATAAATCCTACATTTGTGCCCTTAACTTTTAAATCATGCTGCAACTTTCCGTTATTCGTGAAAACAATGAGGCTGTTATCAAAAAACTTGCCGTAAAAAACTTTGATGCAAAAGATATCATCAGCAAGATTCTATTATTGGACGAAAAACGCAGGAATATTCAAAAAGAACTGGATTCCTGCCTTTTTTATCAAAATCAATTGGCAAAAGAGATAGGAGAGTTGTTTAAACAGGGTAAAGCTGAAAAAGCTACCGAGGCTAAGGAAAAGAGTGGTGCATTAAAAGAATCATCGAAACAGCTTTCTGAGGCGATGGAAACTACGGGAAAGGAATTGAATGATTTGTTAGTAAAGCTTCCTAACATCCCAGCTGATAAAGTATCTCCGGGAAAAAATCCTTCTGATAATGATATCATTTTTACTGTTACTGAATTGCCTCAGCTAAAACAAGCTTTTCCACATTGGGAGCTTACTTCCAAATACGATATCATTGATTTTGAGTTAGGGGTAAAAATTACCGGTGCTGGATTTCCTGTTTACAAAGGCAAGGGAGCCCGACTTCAGCGTGCATTAATCAATTTTTTTCTTGATAAAGCTATAGAGTCGGGTTATAAGGAGGTGCAACCACCTATTTTGGTTAATGAGGCATCTGGTTTTGGCACAGGGCAATTGCCCGATAAAGAGGGGCAAATGTATTTTATTAACGAAGATAATTTTTATCTTATTCCTACAGCAGAAGTTCCGGTAACCAATATTTTTCGTGATGTTATCCTAAAGCAAAACGAAATGCCTCAAATGCTCACTTCCTATACACCTTGTTTCAGGCGAGAAGCAGGTTCATACGGAAAAGATGTACGAGGATTAAATCGGTTGCACCAGTTTGACAAAGTAGAAATAGTACGCGTAGAACATCCGGATTATTCTTACCAGGTACTCGAACAAATGAAGGACTATGTTTGTTCCCTATTGCAACAATTAGAACTGCCGTATCGCGTTTTAAAACTTTGTGGAGGCGACATGAGTTTTGCATCAGCTTTAACGTATGACATGGAGGTATACTCAGCAGCACAAGAAAAATGGCTGGAGGTAAGTTCAGTTTCAAACTTTGAAACATTTCAGAGTAACCGTTTAAAATTGCGTTTCCGGAATGCAGAAGGCAAAACACAACTTGCACACACACTCAATGGAAGTGCACTTGCGCTACCACGTATTGTTGCCGCGTTATTAGAAAATAATCAAACTGAAAAAGGAATTAAAATCCCAAAAGTATTAGTGCCTTATACAGGTTTTGATATCATAAGCTAGTTAAATGAAATTAAGGAAATCATTATTCGCCACTTTTTATCTACGCCTTTGTATCTCTGCGTTAACATTTCTTTCTCTACTACCCATCTTCGTTTTTTCCCAATCACAAAACAATCTTGAACTGGCGAGACAATACGAATCAACTGGTGAGTTTGACAAAGCAGTAGTTTATTATGAAAAGCAATATGCAGCTGACCCTTTTGGAACTTATGACTCTTATCTCAAATGTCTGAAAGCAATTAAGGATTACGATAAAGCTGAAAAACTTATCAAGAAGCAATCAAAAAAAACAGCAGCAGCATCAAAATATGCTGTTGATCTTGGATTGCTATACGAATTGCAGGGAGATAATGAAAAAGCAAAAAAGCAATATGATGCAGCCCTTAAAAATCTATTGCCTGATGCTAATGATATTTATACTACAGCCAATGCATTCATACAAAATCAAAAGACCGACTATGCAATCCAAACTTTTTTAAAAGGGAGAAGCCTTAGCAATGGCAATCCTTCTTTTGGTTTTGATGTGGCTGAACTTTACGCGCAAAAAGGTGAGTCACAAAAAATGATTGATGAATACCTTAGCCTGATGGATGAAAATCCGCAATATACAGCCAATGTACAGGCAATTTTACAAAATCGCATTGCACAGGATATGGAGGGCAAAACATCTGATATTTTACGCACCTCATTATTACGGAAAATACAACGTGAGCCCAATCAACTTGTTTATACTGAATTTCTATACTGGCTTTTTTTACAGGACAAAGATTTTGAATCGGCATTTACCCAGGCGAAGGCATTAGATAAAAAAACTACCGATACCGGTGACCGCCTTTTTTCTTTAGGTGATGTTTGTGTTACTAATTTTGATTGGGCCACTGCTGAAAAATGCTATAAATACATAACTGATAAAGGAGTTAATACACCATTATATATACCAGCACGTATTGCATCTGTAAAAGCTGCCGACAAAAAAATCACAAGCGGAATTTATAGCGCCAATGATTTATCAGAACTTCAAAAAAATTATGAAAGCGCCCTTAGCGAGTTAGGTAAGAACTCAATTACTGCACCTCTCATAAGCAGCTACGCACATTTACAGGCATTTTATTTAAACAAGGTTGATGATGGAAGAAAGACACTGGAAGAAACCATTGACATCCCAAATATCAACCCAGAATTCCAGGCACAATGCAAATTAGATTTAGGTGATATCATGATTTTACAAGGTGACCTATGGGACGCCTCCTTAATTTATTTGCAGGTTGATAAAGATTTTAAACATGATGCTATCGGTCGCGAAGCCAAATTCCGTAACGCACGATTGTCTTATTACCTGGGTGAATTTGACTGGGCTGCCGCACAATTGAATATTTTGAAACAGGCTACATCTCAGCTTATTTCTAATGATGCCATGAACCTGGCATTATTAATTACAGATAATGTAGGCAAAGATTCTATTACCGAACCTCTACGAATTTATTCTCGTGCGGAATTACTTGCTTTTCAAAATAAGGACGATCCTGCATTAGTAACTTTAGATAGTATTCTCACTCTGTTTCCTAATCGTGATATTGCAGATGAGGTTTGGTATAAACAGGCAACTATTCAACTTAAAAAGAAAAACGTAACTACTGCGATGCAGCTATTCCAGCAAATAGTTGATAAATACCCTGAAGATGTTTTAGCTGATGACGCCTTATATAAGATGGCTGATTTATATGACACTATTTTGAATGATAAAGAAAAAGCAAAAGAAACTTTCCAATTGTTTATTGAAAAATATCCCGGAAGTTTATATGCAGTTGATGCGCGTAAAAGGTTCAGGGCATTACGTGGTGATAAAATAAATTAAGTAACTGTCGTCAGCTTTACTTTTTTATTTCACAAATGTTTGCTCATTTGTACCATCAAATCATGCTCTCATTATTTCTTTAAGCAGTTGATATAATTTTATTTTACTTTTGACTTTCATCTCCTATATGTTTATGAAGCATTTAAGGTTATTCGTTTTACTTTTTTTAATTTTTTTCAGCCTGCAAATCCGTGCACAAATGATTGAAGGTGCTAAATGGACTTTCGCTGTTGAACAAAAAAATGAAACAGAAGCTACGTTGGTTTTAACGGCTACTATCAGGGAAACATTTCATATTTATTCGCAATTTCTTTCTTCCTCAGAAGGACCCATCCCAACAAGTTTTGAATTTACTCCCAATAAGGGTTATGAATTATCTGGCAAGGTTGAAGAAGGTCCTGGGAATGAAATTTTTGACGAAGCTTTTCAAATGAAATTGCTAACATTTGAAAAGACAGCTGTATTTAAACAAAAAATAAAAATCCTCTCCAAAGAAAAATTTATTGTTGAAGGAAAACTTTCTTTCATGGCTTGCGACAACCGCATGTGCTTACCACCAGCTGATGTGCCATTCTCATTTATTCTCAATTCAAAATAACCAATCTCACACCAAAGGTATTTTATAGTATGATCAAAAAGATTTTCTTTCTCTTCGTTTTCTGTTTACCGGCTTTTATCAATTCAAATGCTGAAATAATTGAAGCAGCCAAATGGAGTTTTTCTGTTCAGCAAAAAAATGAAAAGGAGGCAACCCTGCTTTTTACTGCAAAAATTAAAGAGCGCTATCATATCTATTCACAATATAAAGTAAAAGAAGATCAAACCCCATTGCCTACAGTGTTTGATTTTAAACCTTCTAAAAATTATTCTTTAATTGGAAAAGTTGAAGAGCCTGTGGTACCATTGCATTATGATAGTGCAAACTCTGAAGAGACACGTTATTTTGAAGGCACCACAGTATTCAGGCAAAAAATAAAAATACTGACTGATAAAAAATTTACACTGGACGGTGTATTAACTTACATGGCATGTAATGATGTAAGTTGCCTTGCTCCTACAGATGTAGCTTTTGAACTTGCAATTAATGCTGACGCCAAAAATACAGAAGAAGTTTCCACAACTTCAATTGACACGGCAGTTCTTTCTTCTGACACATCACAGCCCACAATTCCTGACACCAACAATGTGGCAACTTTGGAAGCTGATTGTGGTAACTGGGCCAGTGGTGATTTTGTTGCTGACAATTCATTGTGGGGAATATTTATTGCCGGCTTTATTGGCGGATTGCTTGCCTTACTTACACCTTGCGTATTTCCAATGATACCCATGACTGTTAGTTTTTTTACTAAACGCAGCAGTAGTAAACGAAAGGGGGTTATCAATGCATTTATATACGCGCTGTCTATTATTGTAATATATGTAGCCATTGGTTTCTTTGTAACAGTAACTTTAGGGAGTGATGCACTGAATGATCTAAGCACCAATGGATTTTTTAACATGGCATTCTTTATCATATTTATTGTTTTTGCCATGTCATTTTTTGGAGCATTTGAAATTGTGCTGCCAAGCTGGATGGTTAACAAAGCCGATGCGCAATCGGATAAAGGCGGTTTGCTTGGAATATTTTTTATGGCCTTTACGTTATCATTGGTTTCGTTTTCCTGCACCGGCCCTATCATAGGCACGTTGTTGGTTGAAGCTGCACATGGTAAAAGTTACATGGGCCCTGTCACAGGGATGACAGGTTTTGCAGTTGCCCTTGCATTGCCGTTTGCTTTGTTTGCTGCATTTCCGGGTTGGCTCAATTCATTACCAAAATCAGGAGGGTGGTTAAACTCAGTAAAAGTGTGCCTTGGTTTTATTGAACTTGCTTTAGCATTAAAATTTTTAAGCAATGTAGATTTAGCTTACCACTGGGGGTTTTTAAAACGTGAAATTTTTATTGCCTGCTGGGTAGTGATCTTTATACTGATGGGAGTTTATCTTTTGGGCAAACTAAAATTTTCTCACGACAGTGATGTCAGCCATGTTTCAGTAACACGATTAATGTTTGCAGTAATCACATTTTGTTTTGCGATGTATATGGCACCGGGTATTTGGGGTGCACCAGTAAGAATTTTAAGCGGAGTTTTACCTCCTGAATATTATAAAGAATGGCGCGATAAAGCTGCAACAGATTGCCCGCATAACCTAAGTTGCTTCCACGATTATGATGAGGGCTTAGCATATGCAAAAGCGCAAGGCAAGCCTGTGCTGCTGGATTTTACAGGATACAATTGCGCTAACTGCCGCAAAATGGAAGATGATGTATGGAGCGACCAACAAGTCCTCAAAAAACTTTCCGATGATTATGTTTTGATCTCGCTGTATGTTGATGATAAAACTGAATTGCCGGAAAGCAAACAATTCACATCAGCATTTAATGGCAAAAAAATAAAAACAAAAGGGAACCGCTGGAGTGAAATGCAGGCTGTCCGCTACAATGCCAACACACAACCTATGTATGTGTTGATAGATCATAAAGAACAAACACTGGCTAAGCCCTGGAGCGGATATGAAAATAACTCTGCCAAGTATTCACAGTTTTTAGAAGAAGGTTTGTGCAGGTTTGAAAAGAGGAAATAATTATTTTCCTGTCAGACTTTAATTTTTCTTAATGTCATCTTATCTGCCAGGAAGATTCCAGCGGCTATTAGCAGTAATGGATAAACTGCCATCCTGTAACGGCTGCAACCCACTACACTTGTAAATACCACCTGGTAAAAAACAAGGCATGCAATCATTAAACGTAAGATGTAATTGATATGCGTGTTTAAAAAGAAATGTAATAAAGTATAAAGTAAAAAGATATTAACTGCTGTTACAAGTAATAGATACACAATCAGAAATACATTGAAGGTTTTAAGATATATGAGCAATCCTGCAAACCCATCCTGCTGCAGATAGTATTTCATTCCTTTTTCCTGTAAGTAATCCGGGTTTACAAAAAAAGTATACAAATCCCATCTTCCATGATCCATAAAAAACTGGATCATGCCTTTAGTTTGTACTATTATAAATCTTCCAAAATTTTGCTTGATAAGTGTTTCGCTTTCCCTATCTAAATATGCACTGTAGCTCTTAAAATCAGGTTGGGTTTTAGCCACCGCCAGTATAGAATCAATCTTGTATTGAGCCATCTCATTGCCTCTCTCACCTACAGAAAGGTAAGCGCCATACTCCGAAATAAATTTTTGATTAACGCTGCTATAATGAAACAAACCTGTTTGCTGGTAATTGGAGAAGGAAATCAGCATTACTACTGCAAAAGGAATGACAGCATAAAATGTATGTCTGAGTTTTAAATTATTTTTAGCAAACATTAACACTGTCAATACTGCTATTACCACCCAGAATAAATACATGACAGGCTTCGTGAGTATAGCCAAAGCTATCATTACATTAAACCACAAAAAACAAAGAGCTTTGCCTTGCACTGCAAAACGATAAAAGAAAAATACTGCAAGAAGTATCAACAACTGAAACAACACATCAGCCATAATCATGTTTGCGTAAATGAACTGCGTGGAAAAAAATAATAACGGCACTACAAAATGAGCCGGTTTTAATGCTTTGCCATAAATTAATTGTGCGAGATAATAAGCAAGTAATAGACAAAATATGCTTAAAAGGTTCTGAATGATCAATACAACATAATTGCTGGCTTTGATTGATTTTACACAGAACAAAAAGAAGCCATACAGAGGTGGCCTTCGTGTTTTTAAAAAATCATCATGGAACTGGCTCCAATCACCTGCATACCAAGAGTGGTGATTCTTAATGTTATCAGCCTGGTGTAAATATTCTGTACTGTCAACTGCCAGGTAAATATTTCCTGATCTGAAAGCAAAGAAAAAAAATAATCCATGAAAAAAAAGCAGAACGCTAAATAACAGCAGGAAATTTTTAGAGGTTAAATAAAAAGGTGGTAACGTATTTTTGTTCATCTTACAATGAGCTAGTATAACGTCACCATAAAAATCTACTTAAGCAAATACATTTTACCCCAGCCTTTACGGAAATATTTGTTAGTTGCTGCTGAGTAATTTTTATCTGAGAACTTACTATCATCCCACTTTTCTATATCACTTCCATCAATTTGAGTAATTACTCTATATAAATAAACTCCTTTCGCCAGCTGGTCTCCAAACTGATCCTTTCCGTCCCAGGCATATTCCGTTATATTGCGCCCAATATGAATTGGACCTATTTCATTCTGAGTTATCTCCCTGATAGTTTTTCCACTGATATTTATAATTTGAATTTTGAAATACGTTGGTATTTCGGAACCTGTAAGCGTAAAGACAAACCTTGTTTGGGTAGTAAACGGATTAGGGTAATTTAAAACATTGGTGATGTAGCTTTTATTAACCACATCAAATGAAATACGGTATTCCGTATTACCGGATAGGTTTCCTGACTCATCACGGGCTTGCGCACTTAATTCATACGTGCCATCCTCACTCAATATGGGATTATATTCAATTCTAAAAGTATTGTCAGGAAGCTGAGCCGGTATCCATTTTAAAAGATCAGGATTAGACGATGTAGTTTGCGAAGGCTCAAAATAAATTTGTTTATTGTCCTGTCCCGGTGATTTTAAAAACACTTTATATTTAGAGGTGTCATTTAATGCCAGGTATTTATTTTCATCTTTTAAACGAATAGCAATTTGCGGCTTGCCTGAAACATAATCCCCATTGAGAATATGCTGACCGTCAAACGTCACATCTAAAATAGGATTGGTGACATCACGATTAACGTTGAAGCTGATTTTCGCAAAGTTGTTATAATGGAATTGCTCAGGTTGATCGTTACGCGGGTTCACTTCCATCCACAATGCATTTAAGCCGGGATAACTGGATGTGCTGAAGTTGATCACAGCATTTAATGTGTCTCCGGCAAGGAGTGAGTGGAAACGCGGAGAGGCAATAGAACGCTTTATATTGTCTTTATCGTACAAATAAAAATCAACCAGCATGTCACTCATCCCGGTGTTGCTTACATTTTCTACAGGCATTTTCCAGTAAACGGAATCACCTTGCGATAAATCTGCCGAACTGAATTCAGAGCCGTAAGGATTGACCACCGATTCAGGTACTTCCTGGTAATATATCTGCCAGTATTTCATTTGTGCAGGAGTTCGATACACACTATCTTCAATATAGGCCCGCATAAAAAGCCTTGGATAAACATTCGCATTAATGTTTAAAATAAAATCCTGCGATGAAGGCTGAATTCCAGTGTACAAAACGGTCTCATGATCGGAGACGTCAAGTCCAATCAGGTCCAGGGAAAGTCTATCTGTATTGATTGCTTCAATGCTATTATTGTCCCAATGCAATGAATTCCATTGAACAGCCGGGCCAATAATTTCAGATGTCATAAAACCTTTATACCAGTTGCCACCTATAAATGTATTAAGAAACACTTGCTGGGTTGTATCATCAGGAGCTACTGACTGCAATGCTGATGACTGATCTCCTTTTTTATAGAAGAAAATAAACGGCCTCGCAGAAGGAATCGTATTTGCAGCCGGAAAACCGGAGATTGTAAGCTGATTAATAAGTGTTGAGGGCCATGGGGATACATGATGAAAACGTATACTATAAATTAAAACATAATTTCCAGGATCTACATTGGCAAGCATATTTGCCATACTATCCATTGTATTTGGGTGCAGTGCATAATTGTTATCAGAAGAAAAGAAATAAAACCCCTGAACACCGGGATTGGTTGGACAGTTATTATTGTAAGGAGGATTATTTATCTGTCCATAATTATATTGATCACTTTGCCAATGACTAAGAGAAATAGAGTCAAAAACCATTACGTGAAAACCGTCATAATTACATCCACCTGTTGCAATCAGTTCATTATTCAAAAAAACATTGTCAGAATAAATTCCCTGAGCAGGTGACTTCCAGTTATTGGCCCGTAACTCTGCTTTAGTACTGTCAAACTCCCATATCCGTTGCGGTTTATTATAAATGATATTTGTGTATTTATCATTTTTAAACTGGAAAAAATGTGCCTGGCTCCAGCCTGTTTTAGCAGGCATGAAAACAAAAGAACTTTCTTTCCATTTATAATTGCCGGGATACAACGAAGGATCAAGGCTTACTCTCCAGTAATAAACTTTTCCGCTATCGCAAGTAAATGGCAATGGCCATTTTACCACCCCGCCCGTTTGAGTAATAGTAGTAGTGCGCAAAAACGGAGTATTAAAACTATCTGTTGTGTCTAATTCGAAACGATACGTTTTAGAAGTTGCAAAAATATTATCAATACTTGCCTTCAAAATTACATTGGTATCAGGAACTATGGCATATTTAAAAGGATACACCGGTGTTATGTCTGTTGAAAGAATTTGCAATGGAACATTAAACAAACTATTATTTCCATTCCTGCACTCCTGCACTCCACTGAGATAATTCACAAACACATCAAAATTATTTATGCCTGCAGCGCTGTTAGATTGAATTGGGAACGTAAATTTAATTGTGTCCTTATAAGCAACATAAGAGATCAATGAATCAATGGTAATAGAGGGACTACCATCAGGGAATTTCCTAACTACCCTAACATTAATTGAATCGAATATGGCCTTACCTAAATTAGTAACTATAACATTTACATCAAACGAATTCAAATCCGTTGTTACCTCCGTTGGTGAAAAATAAACGGAAGGCTGAGCGATCATTAAGTCAGGGAGTGTATCAGGTACTAATGTTAAAGCCGGGTCGCCATGTAATAACATGCCTAATGCAGTGGATTTATAAGAAATACCTGAACCCGAATAAAACTCCTGCAATAGAGAATCGGATGCATGTAAAGCCGCAACTCCAATTCCTTTGGCAAAATCTTTATATGCTATGTTTTGGTACAAATATGTAGAATACTTCCCCAATTCATCTATGTTGCCTCTATAAGGTTTTGCTAAAAAACCGACAGATCCCTTGTTTGCCAATAAAACAAACTCTTCATTAAGGTTACGGGTTGGGCCATAAATATCGCCCACTAAACATGACTGTGCAAACACCATAGGATAGCGGCCCTGGTTATGCCAATTTTGAGGAGCATCTGTTGTAATATCAAAGGAAGAGCCTGCAGCGTGGCCAAAGAAATTCATTATGCTGACACCACTATCAATCCGTGCCTGCAATTCCAGCGCCTGTAAATATTGAATAGGATCTGTTGATGTTTTATAATAACTGGTAACAATACCACCTATTAAAGTATCCTCAATAATACTTTCATTGGGGTCCATATAAGATCTGATTTGCGCCTGTTCAAATCCTGCACTTCCTCCAACAAAATGTAAAATGTGTTTCATCCAATCTTCGGGACATGCTTGTTGAGCAGCCTCATGCTCCTGGATTTTTGCAGCATAGGTTGCAATATCTGTACTGTTCCATGCTGCTATCCGGCCGGTAGCCAATGCAGGAACAAAGGTTGTATCGTTAATAATGCGATTAGAGAACATGAAATCTGATGGAGGGCTTCCATACGTAGGTACAAGGTCAATAGCTGCATCAGCCGCAGAAGTTCGCACATCTTTCGGATACACTGCTTTACCAACAAGTAAAAGATATTTTACCTGTGCAAAATTTTGAATGGAGTACCTGCAGAAATTTTTAATAGCAAGTGGATGCTTATAAACTCCAAATGCGAATTGGTCGTATAACTCATCTATATCTACCAGTAAAGGTGAGTGATCTGTTGATCTGAAGTTTTTATAATTAATTGCCTCGCTCCACAAACTCTTATGAGACACCATGAGGTAGTCATAATTATTAGGTGCGTTATTATTGTAATTCGTAAAGCGGGCAAAAGCATTAGGATCAGGGTTGTTATTTATTGGAGCAATCAAAAAATCTGCAGTCGTAGTATAGGATAAAGTGGAAGACGCAAGCACACATTCCCTTTCATTCCCATTTACAGGAATAAGCGCCTGTACTAAATTTCCTGTCCGTAATGTGTTTATCCGTCTAACAGTATCACCTTCCAGTAAATAAACATAACGTATACCATTATCTGAAGCCATGTAATCATCTAAATCAACACGAACCTTCGGAGAAATTCCTGATGTAAAAAAATGTTGAAATGCATCAGTTTCACCACTAAAAGTATTGGCATGTGCATAACGTAAATTCAAATAGGTAACCGACATTCGGTTAACACCTGCCGTATTAACAAAACCTGAATACACTATAGTATTCGAAGCAGTAAGGCTGGCCGCAGAAATATTAAAATTATAATCGTGACGATCGTAATGTATTATAGTATTGTCAGAAAAAACAGGAGAACTGTTCAAGTTGACATTGAATGTATGATATGCATTATCATCATTAGCATTTACCATTCTCAGATTGGCAAATGGCACGAATGCCGATGAAGCAGTAGAAATATTAGGCGTTGAGAAATTATCACTTGTACTGATGTCGAAAGCAGTTCCTGAAAAACCTTCAGGGCCTGTAAAAGAAGGATCCACATCTCCTTCTGAATCGCCATTAAGATATTCGCCCAGATAATCCCGTCTTACTTCTCTTGTAATATAATCCTTTGGCGTATATGCTCCAAAATTTACATCGGTTTCAATCAGCATCCTTTTAGGAATTATCCCGGTTGGTATAACAGGAACTGTAAGAAAATAAACTGCCGTATCACAAAACAAGCTATAGTTGGGATTAAGCTGATCAGATGGATTATCGTACAAAATCTTATCTACAGCACCATCATTTCTTTGTCCATAAAATTCTATATAATCTGTGGGGTCAAAGTGAGTATCACTTTCACCCTGCACAAATATGTATTGCTCTTTACCATTATGAAATATTTGAATCCCCATGGGGTCAGCTGAAAGAGGAAACCCTACTGCCTGAAGTATATTATAGTCCAATTTATAAATCCCGTTTTTCCATACTTTAATTTTAAAGTACTGCTGAGAAGAATAAGGTAGATTGCCATTAAATTTTATCCAGTCATTGGCTTGTTGGGCACTTAGGTTAAGCGTAAGCAGTAGACATAAAATTACGTAGAGTTTCCTCATGATTTTCGCTGTTTATTAATAATAAGCCTCAGGGAAAAGACGTGTGAGTATAAATTGGAGCTATTTCCAATATTGGTCAATGCATAATCAATAGACAGATTCTTTAATTTAACTCCAAGCCCTAAATTAGGTTGAACAGTTTTATGTGTAGTACTGTCTATATCTGTTATGTCCTGAACATTATTGATACCGGCACGCAGGTAAATAAAATTATTATAGCCCGCCTCAATTCCGAACTTAGGATCAATGCTGGCAAAGCTCGATTTAATAAGCGTGTTACGTTTACCATCAAATGTGGTTTCCAGATCGAGTGCAGGAACCAGGGAGAATTTTTTCAGATTAAAACGATATGACATTCCTAATATCAAACGGGGAACCGTTATCTCCAGTCCGTTTTCAGGAACTTCATTTCCTGTTTGTATAAACACCTCTTTGGTCCTGTCATTTAAAGAGTAGCTCCATGCATTAAAAGTAGAAGTAACATCTTTTGCCATTGCACCAAAGCGCCAGTTTTTCTTAGTGTATTGCGCACCAACATCTAAACCAAAACCCCATGCTTTTGCAAAGTCACCCACTTTGCGGTAAATAATTTTTACATTAGCACCATATACCAGTCCGGTAATTTTTGTACGGCTTGCATAGGAAATTAAAAAGGCATAATCAGCAGCTGAAAAATTAGTAATACGATTATAATCCACATTGCCATCCTGGTCTACTAATTCAATAGTATTTGGAATATCGTCAATACCAAAGCGTAAAAAAGAAAAGCCAATATGATGCATACTATCAATAGGAGCCGCAAGGGCAGCATAATCATATTTACCAATTCCGGCAAAGTATTCTGAATGCATTAACCCAACCTGGATATCGCCTTTGGAGTTAACAAGGCCTGCAGGATTCCAGTAGCCCGCTGTTACATCGTTTACCTGTGATACCTGAGCTCCTCCCATTCCCAGGGCCCGGGCACCAACACCTAGTGTTAAAAATTCATTACTGTATTTGGGAGCCTGGGCTTTTGCTAAAACGATAACGCTTACAAAACCTATAATGAGAGTTAGTTTTTTCATAACAATTTTAGATGGGTAAGTAGTGTTAACGCTTATCTGTAAAATTTATTTTTACCATTTATTCTTTCCTGAAAATGAATTTTAGAGAATATTGCAACCTCAAATTTAGCCAATCGCACTTAAAGACGTATCTATTTAAGATATATTTTCTAACATTGTTTTCTCAATAAATGTTTGTATGAGTTTTAAAAATCACATTCCCAATACTCTTACCTGCTCAAATTTACTTTGCGGATGTATAGGAATTACATTGGTATTTTCAGGGAAAATTGCCTGGGCCTCCTACTTAATTTATGCTGCAGCTATTTTCGATTTTCTTGATGGTTTTGCTGCGCGAATGTTGAAGGCAAATTCAGCCATTGGTAAAGACCTGGACTCATTAGCTGATATGGTAACATTTGGAGTGCTGCCGGGAATGATGCTGATACAATTGTTTTTATTTGTCAATCCTTGTTACCGGTTTGATGAGAGCCTGACCCTGTCTCAAATGATACTGCCATATGCAGGAATGATCGTTATAATATTCTCAGCATTAAGGTTGGCCAAATTCAATAATGATAGCCGTCAAAGTGAGTCTTTTATGGGAATGCCTACTCCCGCCAATGCATTATTGATCTCTGCATTTCCTTTCATTATTCAAAGTTATTCAGCGAAGAACGGTATGGGTAGAAATAATGTACTTGAAAATCTAATCTATTATATCTTTAATACCCCTTCTGTCTATATTATTTTTTGCCTTATGGTAAGTTATTTATTGGTGGCTGAATTACCCCTCTTCGCTCTTAAATTTAAAAACTTCAGCTGGACCGATAACAAATACTCCTTTTCGTTACTTAGTATTTCTGCCATTTTAATGGTTTGGATAAAAATTGCAGCATTGCCGGTTATTATTGTTTTGTATTTACTTTTGTCGGCTGTGAAGAATGGGCTAAAGGCCAAAGTTTGAAACAAGTTATTTTTGATTCGTAAAGATTAGCTATAAGTACTGATGAAATATACAGCCAACATAAACGTAATGCCATTAAAAGCATTGCTCGACCCACAGGGAAAAACCGTAACAGCCAGCATGAAAAAATTAAATCTCCCTGAGATTGAAAACGTGCGCATAGGTAAACACATCACCTTTGAAATTGAAGCTTCAGGAAAAGAAGAAGCCAAACAAAAGGTAGATGAAGCCTGTAAAAAACTTCTCGCGAACCCAATAATGGAATTTTATGAGTTTGAGTTAGCCGAAGGTTAAAATATTTTAACTTCTTAGTTCAAAATTCTGACCGAGGTAAACCCTGCGTACCTGCTCATCATTGGCAAGTTCTTCTGCAGTGCCTGCTTTTAAAATTTTTCCCTCGTAAAGTAAATAGGCCCGATCGGTAATGGTTAATGTTTCATGCACATTATGATCGGTAATGAGGATACCTATATTTTTTTGTTTCAGCTTGGCCACGATGCCTTGTATATCTTCAACAGCAATGGGGTCAACTCCTGCAAAAGGCTCATCCAGTAAAATAAATTTAGGGCTTACAGCTAGAGCGCGTGCAATTTCAGTTCTTCTTCTTTCGCCACCCGACAAAACCTCTCCCGCACTTTTTCGAACTTTATGTAAACTAAATTCATCAAGCAATTCTTCCACTTTTGCATCCTGCTCTTGCTGAGACATGTTTGTCATTTCCAACACAGCCCTGATGTTATCCTCTACTGTTAACTTACGGAACACTGATGCCTCCTGTGCCAAATATCCTATACCGGCCTGTGCCCGTTTATACATAGGTAAAGCAGTAATATCCTGGTCATCTAAAAAAATATTACCCTCATTGGGACGCACCAGACCCACCGTCATATAAAAAGTGGTGGTCTTACCCGCTCCATTGGGCCCCAGCAATCCAACTATTTCGCCCTGTGCTACCTGAATGGAAACGTGATCGACTACCGTTCGTTTTTTATACGTCTTAACTAAATTTTCTGAGCGCAATAACATGGTGCGGATAGCGAATTTTTACGAATTTACGAATCTGTGCAAAGCTAATCTTAAAACGTGAGCTGCAAACTGGCCCTAATTCCAAACTTGGCTATATCAGGATTATCGAGATAGCTGAGGCGGTACACAAAATCAACACGGATAATTTTTAAAATATTTTCTACGCCAAAGCCTGCTTCCATGTATGGTTTTTTGGAGAGGCCGGTAAATTTAGGATCGACAATCAGATCTAAATTCTTTTTAGAAATTCCTCCATAAATTGCGCGGAAAGAAACCAACTCGCGCCATTTCAACTTTTTCATCAATGGAATTTTGTCCAGGAAAAAACCTTCGAAGTGATGCGTTCCATATAGAGCAATGTACTTATCGCTGACAAACTCATAATAGTTCATGAGGTTGAAGGAAAGGTAATCGTAAAAATAAGATTCATTACCACGGTGTACTTCGAGTAAAGGATAGGGCAATTTACCAAAAACCTGGCCTGCTTCAATCACGTAATAAAAATACCCAAAGGGAGCGAAGTATAAATAGTCATCCACCTTTACAGTAAATTTCTGGTAATCAAAGTCACTTTCTAAAACACCTTTTAAACCTTGTGTGTATATAGCCTGAACCACAGGATAAGTGCTACCCAAACTTACACGGCCATGTTTACTCTCCACAAACTTTTCGCGGTATGCAAAACGAAAATAAAATGATATATCAGATGTCCTGATAACACTGTCTTGTTTTGTCCTGGTATCATCAACGTAATATCTATAATCCAGTTCGCCCAACGCTTTAAACTGGTTGTGCTCTGCAGTTATGCGTGTACTTAAGCCTGAAAGCCATTCTTTTTCAAAATAAGCTTTATAGGTATCTGTAAACGAAAGTTTATTGGAAGCAGAACGTCTGAACAATGAAGCAAGAATATTATCATCCTGGAATGCATTATCGCTTTGGCCTAATTGTGCAACATCATGTTTGTAATTAGCTCCCACTCCCATGCGAGGTTTGGTAGTAAAAAAATAACGAATGCCTCCGCTGTATTTAAACTCTTCGTCCTTGGTACCATAAGCAACATAGCCGTCAAACCTTAATTTTGGACTAAAGTCAGTATTGGTTTTTCCTCCTACACGAAAACGTGAACCTTCAATTGAATTAAAACTATACACTGTAAAATAAGGGCCAAGATCAACCTTACCTACTGTTTTATAACCAGTAACAAACAATGTTATAAAGTCAAGGTAGGTTTTATATGCAGGCAGCGTTTTAATAGTATCAACCATGGCATATATTTTCAACTCGCGCTGGTTAAGTGAATCGTGCCGTGAGTTATTCCAGAATTCATTGTCCTTATCGGATGCATCTTCCTTGACTACAATATCCTGTGACCCCTTCAGAAATTCACGTGGTATAGGTTGGTTAAGTACAAAGTTTTTATAGGATGTTGTTTTGCGGCCAATAAACCCCAAACCATTTTCGCGTGCTGCAAAATCTATCACCAACAGATCCTTGGTGAGCATCCACATTTTATTATCAATATATTCATATTCCTTCACCACAGCCATATCCTCTACCCAGTTAATATTGGCTTTGGGCGATGCACGCATGTTTACTTTTTTTACAGCCCAGGTAGTATCATGTATAAATATCTCTCCTGTAAAAGTTAAGTCTTCAGGTCTGCGGGGTTTGAATTTTATTTTGTAGCAATACTTATCGCCAATAGGTAAACTATCCAGCAAATAGTATTTATAATAGATCAAACCAATGTTGGAGATTGGGCTCACAAACTTTTTACCGAACAGGTCTAAAAAATTATCATAAATATTTATGTTCTGGTACATGTCACCCAAAAACTGAGTAACCGTTTCGTTTTCCATACCGGAAATTTTACTGGCTTTTATGATCTCGCGTTTATCTCGCGGATTGTTTTTCAGGTAGCGGTCGCTCAGTGTTTCAGTAATAAATACAGGTAAAAAAGGTTTTTCGTTGGTAGTGGTACTATCAATATTATCAAAAATAAAAGCAAAGGGTTTAAACAGCTTGCGGTTTTTAAATTTTTCGGTGATATTGGTTAAATCGAATTCCAGCTTGTTGTAACTTTCAAACTGGTAGCTGTCTAAGTTGTCTGAATTATTTTTATCGCGGTTGGCAATTACTTTTTTAATAATAACGTTGGCAGGATTTTCACCGGCATAAATAGTGGCTTCTTTTAATTCAACCTTATTGGTTTTTAAAAGAAAATTTATGGTTTGCGTTTGTTGTCCTTTGCGTAAGGGTAAGGTGATGGGTAAATAACCTAAAAACTGGGCTGTAAGACTATCCTTTGGTGTTTCTGTTTCCAGCACATATACACCATCAATATTTGTATTAACACCAATGGCTGTGCCTTTAAAAATTACACTGGCGAAAGGTATAGGTTCATTGGTAAGTGCATCGCTAACCTTGCCTGTAATGCGTGTTACCTGCGCAAATGAAAAACCGCAAACAAAAAACAGAGCAATAAAAATAAAATTGCGTATAGGATATATTTTCACAAACAGAGTGGTCTTTTCATTGGTGGTACGAAGAACGGAAAAAAAAGAATTAAGTTTAAAGTTTGAGGTTTAAAGTTTAAAGTTGATTAGCTGAAGCGTGCTAAAATGAATGTTGAAATTGATAACGTTAAAGCATGTTTTAGTGTTTTGGATATGGTATATTTGAAATTGAAAAACAAACTTCAAGGAAAAATTTATTCTCCTTTTAGATTTCACATTTTCATACTAAAAATATTTTTTTTTCGTTATCACATGCATCTGCAGATATATTAAAGCCTTAATTACCAAGACACGTGAAAAATTTTACCTTAATTTTAACTCTTTCAGCATTTTTCATATTCGATACTTTTTCAACCTACTGCCAGGAAATTGAATGGCAAAAAACAATTGGAAACAACTATGATGACTATCTTAGATCAACTTCTCCAACAAGTGATGGTGGTTTTATTTTAGGAGGAACTTCATTAGGTGATTATTGGATTGTGAAAGTGGATAGTGTTGGAACAATTGAGTGGCAAGACACCATTGGGGGAAGTGGATCAGAGTTTTTTTGGTGTTTAAAGCCCACACCTGATGGCGGCTACATTTGTGGTGGATCGTCTAATTCAGGAGTTTCAGGGGACAAAACAGATTCATGTAGAGGTGATTTTGATTATTGGATTGTAAAACTGGACAGTGCAGGAATTATTCAATGGCAAAAAACGATTGGTGGAAGTATGGAAGATGATCTTAGATATATTTATCCAACCAGTGACGGTGGATACATTTGTGGAGGAGAATCTCAATCAGATATATCAGGTGATAAAACAGAAGATACTTATGGCTTTACCGATTATTGGATAATAAAATTAGATGCAGTGGGGAATATTCAGTGGCAAAACACAATACAGGGCGATGACTTCGATGCTTTTTTTTCCATTGAGCAAACAACTGATGGAGGATATATTTGTGGAGGTTGGTCCTATTCTAATAGTGGATTAGATAAAACAGAAAATACTAGCGGTGGTGCGGACTACTGGATCATAAAATTAGATGTGCAGGGGAATATTCAATGGCAAAATACCATTGGTGGAAGTTCCGATGATGCCATTTCCACCATTCATCAAACTGCTGATGGAGGTTATATTATTGGAGGCACTTCCTATTCAGGGATTTCAGGTGATAAAACCGAAAATTGCTATGGTCTTGATGACTATTGGATAGTAAAATTAAATGCCTCTGGAAATATACAATGGCAAAATACTATTGGTGGTAATTCCGGGGATAAAGTTTCATCTGTTTATCAAACTTTGACTGGCGATTATATAGTTGCAGGGACCAGCTCTTCTTCTATTTCTGTTGATAAAACGGAAGGTACTATGGGAGGTGACGACTATTGGATTTTAAAACTTAATTCCACGGGCAGTATTATTTCTCAAAATACTATTGGAGGTGCATCTCAGGATGAGCTTTCTGAAATACACCCAACGCAAGACGGGGGTTTTATAGTAGGTGGTTACTCCAATTCAAGTATTTCGTGGGATAAAACAGTGGCAGGTGCGGGTGGTTATGATTTTTGGATTCTGAAACTTACAAATGACTTCAATTTAATTACCGGAAACATTTTTGCCGACTTAAATAATAATGGTGTAAAGGACGCAAATGAAGCTACTATTATTAACAACAAAGTAACAGAAGCTAATACCAATCGATTTGCGTTCTCAAATCAAAATGGTTTTTACGCGGCCTCTGTTCTTTCTTCAGGTAATTATACTGTTTCGCCAGCCAGCATAAGTTACTACAACCCGGTACCTGCTATTCAACCCGCTTCTTTTACAGGTATTAATGAAGTTGACTCATTAAATGATTTTGCATTACAACCTGCGGGAGTTTTTAACGACCTTTGTATAACTATTACACCTATTGGCCGCTTTCGGCCCGGCTTCAATGGCAGTTTCATAATTAACTACCAAAACGTTGGCACAACTACTTTAAATGGCGATGTTATTTTTTTTCTTGATAATAATTTAACCTATTTCTCCTCAAGCACAAACCCGTCCTCTGTTACAAATGATTCTATCACATGGAGTACTGGCCTGCTTACACCATTTCAATCAGCAAGCATTGTAGTTACCGTTCAGGTAAATTCAGCCGTACCATTTGGCACATTCATCAACAGTAATGTTCGTGTAGAACCTGTTGCCGGTGATGCAAATCCATCATGCAATTTCGCTGCAAGTACTGTTCTTGTAACCGGAGCTTATGACCCCAACGATATTCTTGTAAGTGAAGACACATTAATCACCTCACAATTTCCAAACCCACCTTATTTAGATTACATCATACGTTTTCAAAACACTGGTAACGATACTGCATTTACTGTAAGAATTTTAAACCCCATTGACGTAAACATTTTAGAACTGTCAAGCATAGAATTTGTAAACGCATCTCACCCTGTTAATTTATCCTGGATACCTTCTGTTCATACTATGGAGTTTAAGTTTACCAATATTTTATTGCCCGACAGTAACACTAATGAGCCACTGAGCCATGGCTTTATACATTACCGCATAAAACCCAAAACAACTTTACTTATGGGAGATATCATTAGCAACAACGCTTATATCTATTTTGATTTAAACTCACCTGTTACTACTAATACTGCTATAACTAAAATTGTATTGCCTACAGGTATTTCTGATTTACAAATTACAAATTACAATTTAATAGTTTTTCCCAATCCGGCAAAAGAGGAAATGACAATCACAGGCTACACCTTGCAAAACAGCCAACCAGCACAACTCAAAATTTTTGATGTAATTGGAAAAGAAGTTTTGAGCCAATCCATCGCAAATCTCAAATCACACATCTTAAACCTTAATTCAATTTCATCTGGTGTTTATTATTTGCAATTGAACAACGGCAAGCACACATCTACAGCCAGGTTTGTAAAACTATAGCCCGATCAATCCTTTCAAGCACTGCCTTCCAAACTTTTATACTTTCGCAACTGTCTAAACTTTTAGGCGGCCTGTAACTTTTACCTGCAGGTAGGCGTCCTATTCTTAAACAAGCAAAAATCATTTGTATGAAAAGCATTAAAGCACTCTTTACCGCCCTTTTAACAGCAGGTACTTTTTACAGCCAGGCACAACAAACTGAAAGCCCTTTGCAGGATTTCAGCAAAGTGGAATTGCGTGGTTCCGTTAAGGTAAAACTGAAAGTTGCTGATAGAAATGCCATAGCCTTTGAAGACGGCAACCCAGCCAATACCGTATCATGGGAAATGGAAGGCAACACACTGGAAATTGATGGAGCAGGCAATACTGCAACATTGTATGTTAAAAATATTTCCAACATTGAAGTAAGTGGTACAAGCTCCATAAAATCAGAAGACACTTTGCGTGGCGATAATTTAACAATGGAAATTTCAGGCAGCGGTTCCATGGAATTGGTTTTATCTGCAACCAGTGTAAAAGCTGATATCAGTGGCGTTGGAAAAATGGAATTGAAAGGTAAAGCCCAAACTTTAAAAGCTGATATATCAGGATCAGGAAAATTATTTGCTTCTAAACTGGAAACACAAAATACTACCATTGACATTAGCGGTACAGGCATTGCCACCTTAAATGCATCAGAAAATCTGGATGCAAGCATTACCGGAACAGGAAAAGTATATTACAAAGGCACACCAAAAAATGTAACACAAAACATTACAGGCCTTGGACAATTAGGTCCGTTAACCGATAATATAGAGTTGGATCTCGGAAAAATAACCCCTAAAAAACCTAAAAAAACCGGGGGTAACTGGGCGGGTTTTGAATTAGGCTTCAACGGACTTGTAACTGATGATGGAAAAGGCATTGATGATGTTGATGATAATCTTGAACTAATGACAGAAAAATCAATTGCCGTACATTTCAATTTTTACGAAAAAGAATTTAAGCTCTACAAACATTATGCACTCGCTTCAACCGGTGTGGGTTTATCTTATAATAACTTTCGCTTCCGTAAAAATATCGATCTTAAATCAGACAATCCTGTATTTGACTATACGGTAAACGACTCCGTGAACTATCGCAAGAATAAACTTACCGTAAGTTATGTAACTGTTCCTGTATTGCTCACCATCAACACCAGCGAAAATCCTAAAAAAGCATTTCACTTAACTACAGGGATGATTTTTGCTTACCGCTTAGGTTCACATACCAAAAAAGTATATAGTGAAAACGGTGACAAAAAGAAAGATAAAAACTTTGATGACTTTAACATTGAACCTTTCCGTTACGATGCAACACTGCGCTTAGGCTACCGCCAGTTTACCGTGTTTGCAAACTATGCATTGTCTGAATTTTTTAAAAACGACCAGGGACCAGTATTGCATCCATGGACAGTGGGGGTTTCATTGGCCTCGTTCTAAAAATAATTTATAGGGTTAGTTTAGTTTAGTTAAAAGGAGGGGCTTTTGCCCCTTTTTTTTATAGTTGACTAAAAACATTCATTATTGTTTTACTTTTAATATTATTGAAAAAAAATACAGCAATGAATGTTTCAAAAAATGTACTGTTGATTGCAGTATTGCTATGTACGACAATAACCTGCAAATCCCAAAGTTATTTTTACTATGGCTTCTCTAATTCTTTCGCATGGATAAATGGAACAGATTTTTGTGAAGGCACCGAAAGAAACATGGCCATGGTTGGTGACCGATACCGGGGAGGCTCAGATTACAATGGAGCCTTTGGTGCTGTTGATTCAAACGGGCATTTACAATTCTTTCACGAATACTATACACAATATCCTTACAACAAAGGTTTGATGCTTAAATCACTTACGCTCACATCTGACAGTTGTTTTTTACTGGCGGGTAAATACTACCTAAGTTTTTCTCCCCTCGTTTATTATCCATTGCTAATTAAAACTACAAATACAGGCAACGTAATTTGGGCAAAGTATTTTACTAATTCAGGTGATGTTTCAACTATACGAAAAACAGGAGCCAATGAAAATGTTTTGTTCCTGAACAACTCAACCTCACCAACAATGAGGTTATTTAAGATAGACAACTCCGGAAACGGAATTAATACTGCAACACTATCTGTTGTACCCAACACTGCTGATATATACGGGAAAATAAGTGAAGTAATGAATGACAAAGGTTTAATTATTTCAGGCAACTTGTCAAACGGAATACATTCAGCATATGTCATGCGCACTGATTCAGTTTACAATTCAATGTGGACTATCAGTTTCCCATTAAAAGAAGTTAGCAGCGTAATTAAAACAATGGATGGCGGAATTTTATTGGCACTTGCAGAAGAGTCATCGCTGCCGGGCAACAGTATTAGCGTTGTAAAACTTAATACAACCGGCACCCAGGTATGGAGCACAACGCTTATTGATTCAACCCGTAGGTTTTACGAAGGAAGCCTAGTAGAAAATTCAGATAGTTCTGTTTTTTTACTTGCCAAGTGGCTTCAGGTAAACCCTTCACTTTACAATTATTCCGTTTCATTTATTAAACTGAGTAGTAATGGTACAGTAATTTCTTCTATGGATTCGTTAAGATGTCAGCGCTTAAATGGAATTTTAAAAACCTCGGATGGCAGGTATTGCACGTATATGAATACCGGCACCGCCAATACATTCCGCTCAGCGTTCCTTATGACTGACAGTTTGTTTAATACCATTCCATGTATAAACTATTTATCGGTTCCTTCAGGTTATACTGTTGACTATACCATGCCAACATTTTCTCCTTTCACTACAACTACTAATTTTTGGGGGAATGCAACAATTGCATACACCGCTGTAAGTTTAACCGATACATTACTTCTTCCCATGACAGCACAGCCATGTTACCCGACAACCTCCATTGATCAGGTTCCGGAACAAGGTACAATTAACATTTATCCTAATCCAGCTTCTACAACCTTAAATATTGTTTCTCAACCTTATGGTAAGGGTACGTTATCTGTGTATTCAATTTTGGGTCAGCAATTATTTAGCAAAAACATTGAAGAGGGAACATCTTCAAAGGAAATGATTATTGATATAAGTCACTTTCCCAGTGGTTTATATTTTGTTACACTAATCAGGGATAATGCCAAGGTAGTTAAAAAATTTATTAAGGATTAATCACCTGAAAATAATACCAATTCAACCCATCCTTTCCTTTATCTTTCAGTTTTCCCCTATTACCTAAACTGCTATTTTTGCAGCCAAATGACAACGCAGGAAATAATAGAAAAATTAGAGTCGCTAGCGCACCGTTATGAAGAGATCGGGCAGCAGATGAGCGACCCTAATGCAACGAGTGATATGAAAAGGTTTCTGGCACTCAGCAAACAATACAAAGATTTGCAGGAGGTGGTGGAGACCTATGAAAAATACAAACGTGTTTTAAATAATCACGAGCAGGCTTACCAGGTTTTAAATACAGAAAAAGATGCAGACATGCGTCAGATGGCTAAAGAAGAACTTGAAATTTTAGAGCAGGAAAAAATCAGTTTAGAAGACGTGATACGAATGTTGCTGGTGCCAAAAGATCCTGAGGACGAACGTAATGCTGTAATGGAAATACGCGCAGGTACAGGTGGTGATGAAGCCAGCATCTTCGCGGGTGATTTGTTCAGGATGTATATGCGTTATTTTGAAAAGCAAGGCTGGAAAACAGAAGTGGTTGACGAAAGCCAGGGAACAGTGGGCGGCTATAAAGAAGTAGTGATTGAAATTTCGGGAACAGACATTTACGGAACCTTGAAATACGAAAGTGGTGTTCACCGTGTTCAACGTGTACCCGATACTGAAACAATGGGGCGTGTACATACATCTGCTGCAACTGTAGTGGTATTGCCGGAAGCCGATGAAGTGGATGTTGTCATTAACCCTGCTGACCTGGAATACCAGACAGCTCGAAGCAGTGGTGCAGGAGGGCAAAACGTAAATAAAGTGGAGACTAAGGTTCAGCTCACCCACAAGCCAACAGGCATCATGGTTACCTGCCAGATAGAACGTTCGCAACACGGAAACCGTGAACGCGCATTAAATATGTTACGCGCCAAGTTGTACGAAATTGAATTACTGAAACACCAGACAGAAGTTTCATCACGCAGAAAAACCATGGTATCAACCGGTGATCGCTCTGCAAAAATTCGAACATACAATTATCCACAAAGCCGCGTTACCGATCATCGCATTGGTTTAAGCACCCACAATCTTCCCCAGTTTATGAATGGAGATATACAGGAGTTTATTGATGCATTGCAACTAGCTGAAAATGCTGAGAAAATGAAAGAGGCGTCCTTAGCTTAATCAAAAACCTGTTATGAATTACGCACAGCTTGTTTCAGAAATAAAAAGAAAAAAATCTTTTTTATGTGTTGGGCTTGATACTGATATTACAAAAATTCCACAGCACTTATTACAACAAATTGATGATCCCGTTTTTGAATTCAACAAACACATAATTGATGCTACTCTTGATTATGTTGTTGCCTACAAAGCCAACCTTGCATTTTATGAAGCGCAAGGCCCTTCAGGTTTAATCAGTTTAGAAAAAACGGTAAAGTATATTAATAACAGAGCTTTTACTATTGCCGATGCAAAACGTGGAGATATTGGAAACACGGCAGAGATGTATGCCAAAAGTTTTTTTGAGCACTATGGTTTCGATTCTGTCACCATTGCTCCCTACATGGGCTACGATTCAGTAGAACCGTTTTTAAAATACAAAGGCAAATGGAGTATTGTATTGGGATTAACGTCCAATAAAAGCGCTGAAGATTTTCAATTGTTAACACAAGGAGATGGCCTGCTTTATGAAACAGTTTTGAAAAAGTTTGCACAACGAACCTCTAAAGAAAATTTAATGTTTGTAGCTGGGGCAACCCGACCTGAAATGCTGGCACAAATACGCAAACATGTCCCTGATTATTTTTTACTGGTCCCGGGTGTAGGCGCACAAGGTGGAAGTTTACAGGAAGTTTGTCAATACGGGTTAACAAAAGATATTGGTTTGCTTATTAATTCATCACGCCAGGTAATTTATGCCGGCAATGGGGTTGACTTTGCAGAGAAAGCAAAACAGGAAGCAAAAAAAATCCAACAGGAAATGCAAAGGATAATGGAGCAAAAAATGATAGCTTGATTCATCGGTTTTATAAATCTTCCATCTTGACTGTCAAATCTCCCATTCTCCAATGCCTTTTACCTTAGCCCATCCTGCAGTTATTGTTCCGCTTTATCAAACTTTTAAAAAGAGGGTATCGCTCACAGGTTTGATCATTGGCAGCATTGTTCCGGACGTAGAGTACTGTGTAAACATTGTTACCCGAAGCGTAATAAGTCACACCCTAGAAGGCATTTTTATTTTTGATCTACCCATGGGAATTTTTCTCACTTTATCTTATCACGCATTTATCAAACAAACTTTGATTTTTCAGTTACCTGGTTTTATCAAAAGAGTTTTTGCACTTTACTCCTACTCCAACTGGTTTTCTTATTTCATTAAACATCCTCTGACTTATTTCATTTCTCTTTTCATTGGAATTGTATTACATCTGGCATGGGACTCTTTCACGCATCCAAATGGTTACTTTGTGATCAGGGAAGCATGGTTGAGTTATCCTTTGTTCGATTCTTATTTTACAGTAAGCCGAATCCTTTGGCACGTGAGCACTTGGCTGGGGTTATATTTTGTTTATCGTTTTTTAAAATCATTCTATAATAGTACTAATACTATTCCTGACAACCACATAAAAAATTATTGGGGATTGGTTTATTTAGTCGCATGTATTTATTTATTTTACTTATGGTTGCCATTCATCCGCCCGCAGGAAGCCAGGTATGTATTCATCGCTATTGCAGGCTCAGCCCTTTTTGGTATTACCATTATTAGTTTTATTTTTAGGTTGATTTATTTCAACCGAAAATGAACGAAGCCCTATTGTACCACATCTGGAAATTCAGGTTGTTTAACCAAAATGAATTAATAACAACAGATGGACAACTGCTGCAAATCCTTAACCCCGGTGTACGTAATGATGATTCCGGTCCCGACTTTTTTAATGCACGGATAAAAGTTGGTGCTACTCAATGGGCCGGTAATATAGAGATAGATGTAACTTCCGCTGAATGGTATTTACATGGGCATGATAAGAATGATGCCTTTTCAAAAATTATTTTACACGTGGTGTATGAAGTTACCAAACCCCTGCGGCATAATTTTCCTGTACTTGAACTTAAAAATTATCTTGACAGAAACTTAATTACACGATATTATAATCTCCAGCAATCCACCAAGACCATTCCGTGCAAAAATCAATTGCCGGAAATAAACAGCATTACACTAAATTCCTGGCTCGAGCGTTTGCTCATTGAACGTGCAGAAGAAAAAATTAAGGACATCGAAATTGCTTTGAAAGAGAATAAACAAGATTGGGAAATAACATTTTATCGTTTTCTTGCCCGCAATTTCGGTTTCAAAATAAATGCACTTCCGTTTGAAATGCTGGCAAAAAATTTATCCTTACCCGCACTGGCAAAACAAAAAGATAATTTACTCCAGGTAGAAGCAATGTTATTTGGCCAAGCCGGCTTTTTGGAAGAAGAATCAGATGATATTTATTTTAATCAACTCAAAACAGAATACCGCTTTCTTGCGCAAAAATATTCCCTAAGTGCTATGCAAAAAAGCATCTGGAAGTTTGCACGATTACATCCTGTCAATTTTCCTACAATACGTTTGGCCCAGTTTGCATCCCTCATTCACAAAAGCTCTCACCTGTTTTCTAAAGTTATTGAAACGGAAAACACCAAGGATCTATTGCGACTGTTCGACATTACCCCATCAGACTACTGGCTTACACATTATCATTTTGAAAAGGTTTCTAACAAAAAAAGTAAGTCATTAGGGCAAAGTTCTGCTGAGAATATTCTCATCAACACAGTTGTCCCCTTTCTTTTTGTGTATGGAAAATTAAAAAATAATCACATTTTCCGGGAAAGAGCCTTATCTTTGCTGGAGAAAATAAAACCTGAAAACAATAGTATCATCAGGGATTGGAAAAGTGCAGGCATTAAAGCAGAACATGCGTGGCATACGCAGGCGCTCATACAATTGAGAAATAATTACTGCAACAAAAAGCAATGTTTGAATTGTGCTATCGGTTTAAAGATTTTAAAAACAAATGAGTAAGTTGATTGAAAGCATAAAGAGTTTTTTTGAACGCCAGGCATTCGGCATTTGCGAATTCTGGGGAAGCTGGCTGGGTATCAGATCGGCCAATATCCGATTGTTCTTTATTTACGCTTCTTTTTTAACGATTGGCTCTCCTGTTATTTTATACCTGATTTTAGGATTTTGGATGAGAATGAAAAAACTCATCTGGAAACAAAGAGGTGGAGTTTGGGATTTATAAAACTCTCCTTTAAGAGTTCACCTTAAAACGAAATAAATTTTTCTGCGTGTAAGTGTAAAGCATCCTGTGTTTTCTGGTTGTGCAATTGGCCCTGTTCATTCAGCTCATTCCTGATCAAGGAAATTGGAAGTATATGTGGCATTACTATTACCTGCATGTGCTGTAACACAGCCGTAAGCTGGTCAATACCTCGCAAATTACCCGCACGGCCTGATGCGATGCCAACAGCCGTTGCCTTTTTTCCATAAATATATTTTCGCACATCCATACTATCAAAAAGCAATTTGAGCAAACCGGGATAGCTTCCATTATACTCTGGTATTACAAAAACAAATTTGTCAGCTGTAAAATATTTCTCCGAGATCATTTCTATGGCTACATCTCCACGCTCATAATTCTTTTCATGCAATGTATATCCGTTAAATTCTTTTAACGAAAAAAAACAAATTTCAGCACCCAGGCTTTTTAGTTTATCTACATAAATATGAGCAATAGTTTCTGTGCTGCTGTTAAGACTATTGGTTCCTGAGACTACACAAATCATATACTTTGAAAAAATTGGGTGGGATAATTTATTTAATAACTACAATACCTAAGTAATCGGTCAATTGATTCTTTACGCTTTCCAGAGCTCGCTGTATCTCCATCAATTCCATAATATCTTCTCCTTTTTCAGCAAGTAATTTTATCTGTTTCTGGTTTTCAGTTTTCAGTTTCATTACTTGTTTAATCTTGAGAAGATATACAGCACTAATTACGCCATGATTTAAAACGCTTACTTCTTTCTTAACAAAAACACCTTTCGATTCCCATTCATCACTCAGCTGATACTTTTCCGTCAGCAATTCAATACACGTGTTTCTTATTTCATCATCATCGTTAGTGGTAAGCAAATTCACAGGAAATCCTCCGCTACGATTTGTGCTGATAAAGGAAAATATTTTCCCGAACACAGCATTTTCAAATTCATACTCCTGCTCCAGCTCCTGTACAATAAAATCTACGAGGTTAAATTTAACAGGCTCTGCCTGCTTATCAGACGGGTTACCTACACTAATCTCATGCAACGGATAATTTACCATCAACCTTATGATTTCCTTTTCCTGGTGATACGTTACGCTCTCTTCAACAATGGGCTGATCAATATCAATGGGCATGTCCATTACATTGGACAAAGCCTCTTCTACCTGTGCACTTTCCTTCCTTTTAAAATCTGATCTACGAATCTTATTTATTTCCCCCACTAAGATCTGCTCAGAAACATTCATCTGCTCTGCGCACTGTCTCAGGTACATGCTACGTATTATGCCATCTGGGATTTTAGAAATGCTTTCTACAATTTCCTTTATAAGTCCCGCTTTTTTTATCGGGTCATTAGCAACATCTTTTAAAAGCAGATCTGTTTTAAAACCAATAAAATCTTTTGCATTGGTTTTTATATACTCTTTCAATTGCACAGTTCCCGTCTTGCGCGCAAATGAATCAGGATCATCACCATCAGGGAATAAAACTATTTTTACGTTGAGCCCTTCTTCTAAGATCAGATCAATACCACGCAAGGATGCTTTAATACCGGCAGCATCTCCATCGTAAAGTATAGTTACATTTTTAGTGAATCGTGCTATCAAGCGAATTTGCTCCTGTGTAAGCGATGTTCCTGATGATGCCACTACATTTTCAACACCTGCCTGGTGCAGGGAAATGACATCCGTATAACCTTCTACAAGCAAACATTCATCTAACTGTGCAACAGCTTTGCGGGCAAAAAATATTCCGTACAGCGACTTGCTCTTGTGGTAAATCTCTGTTTCCGGAGAGTTGATGTACTTAGGACTTTTAGGATCCGTTTGCAAAATGCGGGCACCAAAAGCAATTACGCGCCCTGTTAAATTATGGACAGGAAAAATAACACGGTTCCGGAAACGGTCATAAAAACGCTGAGTTGGTTTTTCTGTAGAAGTAACATCAACATCTTTATCCTTCACTACCACTAAACCACTCTTATCTAAAATATCTTTACTGAAATTATTTCTTAATGCTTCTTCAGTCAAGGCATCCCATTTATTGAGTGCATAACCCAAGTGAAATTTTTTGATGGTGCTTTCATTAAATCCACGCTCATGAAAATAACTTAAGCCAACTGCCTTGCCTTCCTCTGTCTCAAATAAGGTTTCGCTGTAAAATTTTTGGGCAAAAGAAGTAAGCACATATAAACTTTCCTTTTCGTCCTGCTTCTGAATTTGCTCAACCGTTGGTTTCTCTTCCTCAATTTCTATGCGGTACTTTTCAGCAAGGTAACGTAAGGCTTCAGGATAGGAGTAGCTTTCATGCTCCATCACAAACTTTACAGAGTCACCAGCTTTTCCGCAGCCGAAACATTTGTAAATTCCTTTAGCAGGTGAAACAGTAAACGAAGGAGTTTTCTCCGTATGAAATGGGCAATTACCGAGCATATTGGCGCCCCGTTTCTTCAACGACACAAAGTCGCCCACCACGTCTTCTATCCGGGCAGTTTCAATAATCAAATCAACGGTTTCCTTTGGTATCATAATTCAGCAATACGCTTCCTGCTCTTTATTTTTCTTGACTTGTCGATAGTGTTTGAATTGATGAATGCAGATATGGCCCGGTATAAATTGTTTTCCGTGTCCACATCATTGGTTATAAAACTTCTCGACTTATTTGTCCATATTTTCTTTTTAGGTGATGCAGCCTTGTCGTAAACAGCTAGCGCATCTTTTGCCTGTATTTCTGTTGCACTGTCTGTTATAACAACCATTAAAGGCTTTTTAATTCGCTGCACCCACTCTGACAAATTTAATGAATCGGGTTGAATACCTGCTGTTTTTTTATACTTCATTTTTGCCAGTGGATAAACAATCGATGCAAAGCTACCCCACTTCTGTTTTACACTCTGTTTTAGCAAATTATTGAACTTATTAATAGGGTTTTGCAATACAAGAATGTCGGCTCGCTTATCATTAACCATCCAGTTTACAGCCAGCAAAGCGCTTACGCCAGGAGCTAAAATGGCAATCCTGTTTGTTTCAAAAAGGCAGTAAAGGCTGTCCAATACCACGGTTAAATAGCCGGATATAGAATCATTGATCAAAAATTTATCACTACCGCTTTCTCCATGTGCCGGTAAATCGATCATGCAAATATTAAAGCCCAGTTGAAACAATGCATTAGCCGTGGGCAGCTGTGTAATCTTACTTTCGTTTAAGTCATGCAGCAACAAAATGGTTTTGGCAGTGATTGCATCCTTCTGTTTTATGTACCATCCTTTCAACAAAACATTCCCTGCAACCTGCACATTAAAATCAGTATACGCCAGTTTTAATTGTTGCGGATTGGTAAGAATATCTTTTTCAAACAAGGTGTCTTTTCCTGCTCGTATTTTTTCTTTCTCTTTATCGATCAAAGAAGCAGATGTTAAACGCTCAGGATATACCAGTTCACTTATGCTGAACAACGATGTAAAAAACAGAAGCATAAAAATAATGCCTGCCAGTACAAAAGCAAAAGGAAGAACTTTTTTAAGCATTGAAATAAACCTTCGTTAATAACTCCTGTCCGTTGTAAAGGTTATTAAATTTTGCATGGATTGCCTGTATACATTATCATCAAAACCCTGTAACATTTCAAAAGCTTTATCACGGTAGTCGGTCATTTTTTGTTTGGCGTAATCAATGCCTTTTTTATCACGCACAAAATTCAGCACTTCTTTTACTTTGACTGAGTTCTCATTGTCATTTTTAATAATGTTAATAATATGCCTTTTTTCTATCGAAGAAGAATTATTGAGCGAATAAATAATAGGCAGAGTGAGTTTACGTTCTTTAATATCGATACCTGAAGGCTTGCCGGTAGAAATACTTTTTTCAAAATCAAAAAGATCATCTTTTATCTGGAAAGCGATACCAATGGTTTCACCAATTAATTTCATTTTTGAAATTAATTCTTCATTTTGCTGAACCGAAGCTGCCCCGCAACCGCAACACGATGCAATAAGCGAAGCCGTTTTTTGACGAATGATCTGGTAATACACTTCCTCATCTATATCAAGCCTTCGCGCTTTTTCAATTTGAAGCAATTCTCCTTCACTCATTTCGCGCACGGCATTGCTTACAATTTCCAGCAATTTATATTCTTTGTGCTCAACAGAAAGCAGCAAGCCGCGCGACAATAAATAATCACCCACCAAAACGGCAATCTTATTTTTCCAGATGGCATTGATGGAAAAAAAACCACGTCTTAACAACGAATCATCCACAACATCATCATGCACCAAAGTAGCGGTATGCAAAAGTTCAATCAAGGAAGCAGCACGATAAGTCGATTCATTTATAGTACCACAAACACCGGCCGATAAAAACACGAACATAGGGCGCAACTGTTTTCCTTTACGTTTCACTATATAATGCATTATTTTATCTACTAAAGAAACCTTGCTCTTCATAGCATCACGAAACTTATGCTCGAAGGCATCCATTTCCAATGCAATAGGTTTTTTAATATCGTTAAGAGTAATGCTCATAAAAGATTGACGCGCAAAAGTAAGGTTTTGCCTCCTAGAAAGAAGCTGTTATTTGTTTTTATTGGCCAGCTGCCCGCAAGCAGCATCAATATCTTTTCCACGGCTTCTCCGCACATTTACAATTAAATTTTTGCTCTCCAAAAACTGGCGAAAAGCTTCCAGTTTATCAACCCTGGTGTTTTCAAAAATTCCATCACCAATAGAATTATACTCGATGAGGTTTATTTTACAGGGAACGTTTTTACAAAAATCAGCCAGTTCACGGGCATCTTGTATAGTATCATTAAAATTATTGAACACAATGTATTCATATGTAACGCGTGTTCCGGTCTTTTCATAAAAATAAGACAGTGCTTCTTTAAGCACATCTAATTTATTATGCTCGTTGATAGGCATGATCTTGTCGCGCTTTTCATCGTTAGCTGCATGCAAGGAAAGAGCGAGGTTAAACTTAACACCGTCATCACCTAACTTCTTTATCATTTTAGCAATGCCCGCTGTAGAAACGGTAATGCGTTGTGGTGACATGTTTAACCCTTCAGGAGAAGTAACGTGCTCTATCGATTTTAAAACGTTGGCATAATTTAACAAGGGCTCGCCCATTCCCATGTAAACTATATTACTCAACGGAATTCCATATACTTCTTCGCTCTGCTCACGAATGATGGCCACCTGGTCGTAAATCTCATCGGCTGTGAGATTGCGTATCCGATCCAACTTTCCCGTTGCACAAAATTTGCAGGTCAGGCTGCATCCTACCTGTGAAGATACACATGCAGTCATACGTGATGTAGTTGGTATGAGCACACCTTCTATCACATGGGCATCGTGTAATTTGAAGCCGTATTTTATGGTTTTGTCATTGCTTTTTTGATGAGTTGCTATTGTAATTGGAGTGAGGGAAAAATTCTCTTTTAGTTTATTGCGCAGTGGTTTTGAAAGATTGGTCATATCATCAAACGAGCGGGCGCTCTTTTGCCACAACCATTCATACACCTGTTTAGCGCGAAATGATTTCTCACCGATAGATTCAAAATAGCCGATGATTTCAGCCTGTGATAAACTGCGAATGTTGGGATGGGCATTCATGAGTGCAAAGGTAAACAATGCCCTGATGGTTTTGTTCAATCTGTTGCTTTACTTTGCCCCAAATTCATATATGAAATATTACACTGCTGACATTATTTATCCTATATCCACCTCGCCTGTAAGAAATGGTATTATAGTGTTGCAAGATGATGATACCATAATTAATGTTTTTCGGGATAAAGATGAAGTAGCACGGCATCTCGATATAACATTGGAAAATTCCCAGGTTCAAAAATCAGATGGGATTATTTGCCCCGGTTTTGTGAATGCACATTGTCACCTGGAGTTATCACATTTAAAAAATCAGGTTGAAAGTGGGACCGGCCTAACGGGTTTTATAAAAGGTATTTTAAGTAAGCGAGAAGCGTTTACGCAAGAACAGATTACAGATAGTTTAGAAAAGGCTGGTGAAGAAATGAAAGCAAACGGCATTGTAGCTGTTGGTGACATAAGTAACAGCAACGTTTCATTTGCATATAAAAACATAAGCGACATTTACTTTCATACGTTTATTGAATTATTTGACCTGGTTCCGGAAAGGGCTTTGGCAGCTTTGGAAGAAGGAAAAAATTTAGCAGAAGAATTACACGCGAAAAATATCCGGAACAATGAATACTCCATAGTTCCTCACGCTCCATATTCTGTTTCTGAAAAGCTATTTCAACTTATATCATCGTTAAACGATAATCAGCCTGTCAGCATACATAACCAGGAAACTTTTTCAGAAAACGAATTATTTAAAAACAGGTCAGGAAAATTATTTGATTTTTTTAATTCATTAGGCAATTCGTTAACGCACATTTCGAAAACAGGTAAAACATCATTACAGAGCTATGTTGCATGGATGAATCGTAATGCAAAAACTTTGTTTGTTCACAATACATTTACCACTGAGGGTGATATCTATTTGGCGAAAAGCTTTTTTAATGAAGCCTGGTGGTGCTTATGCCCTAAAGCAAATTTATTTATTGAGAATATACTACCTGATGTTGAATTATTGCACAACAGTACTACCAACATTGTTTTTGGGACGGATAGTTATGCTTCTAATACCACACTTTCCATTTTAGAAGAAATGAAGACACTACGTAAATATTTCACTCATTTAAACCTGGATGAAATGCTGAAATGGGCCACACTGAATGGCGCTGTATTTTTAGGAATTGAAAAAAAATATGGCTCATTTGGGCCTGGAAAAAAACCGGGAATTAATTTAATAACGAATACTGACGTAACCGGAAACCTGACTGACAAATCTAAAGTCAAGAAATTGGTTTAATTACCACTCGTCCTTTTTTACTTTAGGGGCTTCCTTCATAGCCTTTTCTAAATCAGCGATAATAGCTTTTACACTCTCATCTGTTTCTTTCAGGTAAAAAGCCCATTCTGCACTGTATTGCTGTGCTTTTGTATCCATCCACCTTTCAGCAGCAAAATACGATTGTTGCTTCCAGTTTATTTCCGTGAGTTTGTAACGACACTTTCCGTCTTTAGCTTCAATAGTGAGTGTGTATTGTACATTACCATCATCGTCCTGGAAACCTTTTTTATCAGGCTCACCCATCAGTTTAAAACGGCCTTTACACACTATCTTTCCAGCAGCGGGATCTTTTTCACGAATAACATCAGCGGGGTTCTTATAATATTTATTGGCCCAGCTTAGTGCACGATTATATAAATCATTTTTATTCGTACCTGCGACTTCAATTACCTTGGTATAAGTAAAAAGTTTTGTTTCGTCATCAGTAGGAAGAGAGGGCGATTGAGCTTTAGCAAATGTTGATACAAACAATAATGCAATAATGCATTTAGCAATAGTGGTTCTCATTAAAATTGGTTTTAAATGTTATACTAACTGTTAACAGATACTTTTATTTTGCTGCCTGCCTTTAAATCTTTTGAATTGGTAATACGGTTTAGTTTTTTCAACTGATCAACAGATACGCCAGGATACTTCTGAGCAATGCTCCACAAGGTATCTCCCGGTTGAACCTGGTGATAGATAACTTTTAATTTACTTACTTCTGTTTTTACTTTAGCAACAGGAGCAATGGCTTTTACAGCGGGTTTCTCTATGGCAATTTTTTGAGGAGCTACAGCTTCATTACCGCAATCTTCTGCATCGTCTTCACATGCATCATAATTTTCAATTAAATTAACTTTTACAGGCACTTGTTTTTTCACGTGCATTTGCACATATAGTTTCTGGCCTTTCAAAATCCTTGACGTCTTCAGTCGGTTCCACTTTTTTAATTCATTGATAGAAACTTCGTATTTATCTGCAATCTCACTCAAAGTTTGCCCGCTCTTTACTGTATGAGGTTTTTTTACAATACTCGTTACCGTCTTATAAACTATCTGTTGTTTAAATGGCTGTTTAATATCACTGGATGCAATTGCATCCGTTGTTTTAGCATCAACTTTTGCATATAACGGATCCACTTTCTGATTACCCATAGGACCTATACCCAATGTTGTATAATAGTTGTTCAGCATTTCTCCCACAATCTGGTTACGCAAATAGGGTCCGCGTGCACCTAAGGCTATAGCTATAAGGCGATGACTGTTTTTATTGGCCGTGGCTACCAGGCAGAAGCGCGCATTTTTAGTATACCCTGTTTTTAAACCATCAACTTCATTAGGATAATCCATGACTAAATGATTGTGGTTACGGTAAATATTAGAACCATGTCCATTCTCCACTTCAGCAAATGCAATATTAGTGATTGATAAAATTTCAGGATATTTAATAAGTTCTGTCGCCAGGATCAATAAATCATGAGGAGAAGAACTGTTATCTAATGAGCCATAACTTGCAGGTAATCCTGAAGGATTGGAGTAAAAGGTTTGAGTCATGCCTAATTGTGCTGCCTTATCGTTCATCCTCTTTACAAACTCCTCCACCGTTCCACCAATATGTTTAGCGATCATACCGCATGCTTCATTATTAGAAGGTATCATGGCCATTTTAACCAAACCTTCCAATGAATATGTTTCGTTAACCGTATATGTCTTTCTGCTTCTCCTGCTCTTTCGGTAAGTACGCGTTTCGTTTATTTCATCCTGCCAGTCAAAGTTGGCTGCTTTAATTTCTTCAACGGCAATAAGAGCAACCATCATTTTAGTAAGCGATGCAATAGGATAAGCATATTGCATATCTTTTTCCCAAACAATGGTGTTAGCTGTTACATCATACACAAGACCTGCGCGTAATTCACCAGCGCTTGTTTCGCTGATAAGGCTGGGCTGAAGATTGACCACAAAATCTTTTCTTGCAGCGGGCTGTGAAAGCGTATCAGGCAACATCAGTGCTGTTGAATCATTGCCATCAGCAAAAACCTGGGCAAAAAACAACATAAACAACACCAGTTGAACCATCACCAATAAAGCCGGAGTATTTTTTCTTTGGTTTTTAAATAACATCCTGTGCAAGTTTAAAATATATGCTGCTTTGAACTGTTCATTGCCATGTGCTATTTTACACATGAGCGTGTTAATAATGATTTGTACGACTGATTGCTTTAAAACGTTGCCCTAAGGTCGTTTATTTTCCTTTCAAATTAACAAATTACTCCCTGAAAAATTCCTGATTTACTCGCAGTTCTTACACTTATCAGACAAGTGATGCTTCACAGGGATAACTGATTACTTCTTCAATAGTGATTCAGCTACCAATATGTCATGTGGGTAGGTAATCTTAAAGTTTTGTTGCTCTCCAGTCACTAAGTTAATAGGATATCCGCATGACTCCATTAACGATGCTTCATCTGTAAAGTTTTTAAATGATGAAGTTTGAAAAACTTTCAAGAGTTCATTTGTTCTAAATATCTGCGGAGTCTGAACGATCCTAAGATCAGAACGATTGACAGCAGAATTAAGATCTCCTTCAATTTTGCGAATAGAATCGTTCATGGGAATTACAGGTATGGCATTCCCTTTTTCAAAAGCATTACTATAAAGTTTATTAATGAGATTTGTGGAAATCATTGCACGAACACCATCATGTACCCCGGTAAACGAATCAAGGTCGCCCACACATTTTAACCCATTGTAAACAGATTCACTTCGTGTGGCCCCACCACTTGTTATAGTGTGAGGCATGGTGATGGCATGTACGGTTTTTAATTCATCCCACAAACTGAAATGTTGCTCAGGCAAAACCAGGATAATTTCTGCACCTGCCTCATAGAATTTCTCAATTGAATAATATAAAGCAGGCATACCGCCAAGCAACATAAATTGCTTGGGAAGCGCAGTATTCATTCGGGAACCACTGCCACCTGCAACAATAATGGCGTAACGCTTTTGATGCTTTTCGGCCATTAATATAATATATAAAATTAGATGATCAACATAGCATCGCCATAAGAGTAAAAGCGATACTTCTCCTTCATAGCTGTTTTATAAGCCTGCATAATTAAATCATAACCACCAAATGCTGCAGTCATCATCAACAAAGTGGATTCCGGCATGTGAAAGTTAGTGATCATGCAATTGGCAACACTAAAATCATATGGAGGAAAAATAAATTTGTTCGTCCAGCCTTCAAAAGGTTTTAGTTCGCCTAATGTTGATACGGAAGATTCCATGGCACGCATGGAAGTAGTACCGATAGCACAAATTCTTTTCTTTCGTGCTTTTCCCTGGTTTACAATATCAACACAATCCTGAGGTACTTTAAACCATTCAGAATCCATTTTATGCTTAGTCAGATCCTCAACTTCCACAGGTCTGAAAGTCCCAAGGCCTACGTGCAAAGTCAATTCAGCAAGGTTAACCCCTTTAATTTCCAAACGTTTTAACAGTTGTTTACTAAAGTGCAAGCCAGCTGTTGGGGCAGCTACTGCTCCTTCGTTTTTTGCATATACAGTTTGATAACGTTCTTTATCATTGGGCTCTGCTTTACGTTTAATATATTTGGGTAAGGGTGTATTCCCTAGCTTTTCAATCACTTCACGAAAATCGGCTGATGTGCCATCGAACAAAAAGCGAAGTGTACGCCCCCTTGATGTGGTATTGTCAATTACTTCAGCAACCAGCATGTCATCATCACCAAAATATAATTTATTACCAATGCGGATTTTACGTGCAGGGTCAACCAAAACATCCCAAAGTTTGCTTTCGGGGTTTAATTCACGTAACAAAAACACTTCAATTTTGGCTCCTGTTTTTTCTTTATTTCCGTATAAACGTGCAGGAAAAACCTTCGTGTTATTCATCACCATTACGTCTCCTTCATCAAAGTAATTAATAATGTCTTTAAAAACTTTGTGTTCAATTTTGCCGGTGGCGCGATCTATTACCATCAGGCGGCTTTCATCACGGTTAGTAGTTGGGTGTGTTGCTAAAAGGTTTTCGTTTAGCCCGAATTTGAATTGCGATAATTTCATATATAAAGTTTAACCTTACAGGATTATTTTAGAGGGGCGCAAATATAAGCCAGTAATGAAGGGATAGCGAAAATCGCTATGCAACACAATGGTTTTCAATAATAAAAATGGTAATGACATACTTTGTTACACCAACTTTTTCTGGCTTTTTGCTCTAAATTCTGTAACAATATGATAACGTAAAAGTTACTTTTTAGTTTCCTTGCGTGGACGTTTCTTTTTTAGAATGGATTTCAACTTTTGTTTGGGCGTAGGCTGTAAAGCCGCCATTAATAAGTCATCCATTTTACCCTTTAGTTTAAGGGGCTTTTCCTGTTTTGCCATACTACAAATATAAATACCTTTACGGTATAATAAATACCGATTTGGTATTGAAGAAAGTAGCCCCATACTTAAAATATATGCACCTTTTCGCTTGGTTGAAAATTGTACATATATTTGCGTAACTAAAAAATTAACCATGGAACTTTACGAAGCAATAGAAAAAATTTCAGAGGATAACAAAAGCGAGATATTTGTTCTCGTGGGTGCTATTGATGATGATATTGCAGACAAGTTTATAAAAACCATTAGAAACAAAAAAGATAAAAAGGATAACTTATCTTTAATCCTAACTACTAATGGCGGTGACCCGGATGCAGGCTATAGAATGGTTAGGGCTATTAAGAGGTATTACAAAGAATTTGTTTTATACGTTTACGGAAGTTGTAAAAGTACGGGAACGTTGATGGCTATTGGAGCAAATAAAATTGTAATGTCAGATTTTGGCGAATTTGGGCCTTTAGATATTCAGTTGACGAAGGATGATGAGCTAAAAAATATGTCTGGACTAAATTACGTTCAAAGTATTTTATCGTTAAATGAAAGGCTATTTCAATCTTTTGAATCAAATTTTTTAAATCTAAAAAAAGCAAGTAGCAATACAATCACTACAAAAACAGCAGGTGAAATAAGCTCCCGTCTTGCGGTTGGTTTAATTTCTCCTATAAGCGCACAAATTGACCCTATAAAGTTGGGAGAGGTTTTAAGGGCGGTAACTATAGCTGAGAAATACGGGAGCAGACTATCAGATAATACTGATGCTATAAGTAAATTAATTACAGAATATCCTTCACATGGTTTTGTAATCGATTTCGAGGAAGCAAAAACAATGTTAGGTGATGACATTGTTAGGTACATTAACGAAACAGAGCTAATAATTGAGGAAAATTATATACACGCTATTAGAAGAGAAGGTAAAGGTGTAATTTTTGTAGACCTACTTGAAGTGGCAAAGGCAGAAAGAAAAAAATCAGAACCCGAAGAAGTTAAAGAAGAAATAAGCAATTCAGTCGAGGAGGTTAAAAATGAAGTTTCTCCAAAGATCAAAGTTGAAATAAAACCAAAATCAAATAATTCCGTTGAAGTACAATCTTAGATAGATATAAAAATGAAGTTATCAACCAATATAATACCTGATAAAAAAGATTCCATATCTCCGATAGCAGATGACAATGGTTTTTTAATAATGAAACAATTTAATGATTCCTATGCTACCGCGTTTGAATTAATGAAAAGAATTGGAGAAAATAATTCCACAACTCGAATTTCCAGAAGGCGTCATATAAATATTAAATCACTGGATATTGAGAAGTAGATTAAAGAGTTATATTCCTAACTCTTTGTTACGCTCAAATATTGTTTTCTTACTGTCATTTTTAATTAACTCCCAATAAGTTAAACGCCCGTCAGCGCATTGAGAGAGCGCCAAATCAAATCTTTGTTGCTCTGAAAATTCGCGTGTAGTATATCTGAAAGCAAAAGCGGTTGCATACTTCTGAAGGTGCTTTTTACTTACTGAATGATGTATGCCATATATAGACCTTTTAAATAAGCTCCATGCACCCTCAATAGTATTGCTGTGAACCCTACCCCGTGCATATTCCTTATTTACGTGTTTAACTGTATCATGGTTCACACCGTCAACAAGTGCATACGCACCGTGTTCGTCAGTATAAAGAGTTGAACCCTTCTTTACGTGTTCATTAACAAAAGGTACAAGAAATTTATGCGTAGCGGCAGGCACATGCTTTAAAATTAACTTGCCATTACGTTGCAACAAACCTGCAACACTTGATTTTTCATCCAACCACGTTGAGCCAGTAAGTTTAGATTTTAACTTTAACTCTTTACGTTTTTTGTTGCTCTTGTTGTTATCCTTGCCCCCTATATACGTTTCGTCAGCCTCTACCATACCGTCTAACATTGCAGGCGCTTTGTCCTTTACTAATAATCTTAAACGGTGTAAAATAAACCATGCAGTTTTTTGTGTTACGCCCAGGTCACGTGCCAACTGATGAGAAGAAACACCTTTTTTGTGACCTAAACATAGATACATTGCAATGAACCATTTTGATAAAGGTATTTTACTTGCCTCAAAAAATGTTTTTGTTATTACGCTAAAACGTTGCTTACAATCACCACATTTATATTTACCCAAACCTTTGCACACATAGGTTTTCACAGAGCCACAATGAGGGCAACCGCGTTGACCATTCCACCTCAATAACTCTAAATGTTCAACACATTTCTTTTCATCAGAAAAGTAGTTAACCAATTCAAATAAGCTTTTAAATTTCTTCTCTGTGTTCATAGTTTCAACTTTTTACTTATAGCATATTCAATCAACAAGTTTAAATAATCATTAGCTTTTCTTTTGTTGTCTTTTGCCAACTCATTAAGTTTTTCTTTTAAATCCGAGTTGAGACGAACTTCTAACCTTGCATTTTTCATGTTGACAAATGTACGTACAAAATACGTACAATGCAAATTTATTTTAATATCTGTTTTTAGCGATTATCCCACGATTAAGTATTTTTGTTACATCTGTAACATGCTGATATATGCATAATTATACTATATTTGCGGACGATTAGCTAACGATTAGGAAAAATGAGCGGATTACTTACTACAGATGAATATTTAGATTTATTAGCAAAACTGGAAACAGTTTTCACCCCTTCTGCACCAATAAAACAAAAAGATTTATTCAAAGGACGGATAGAGGAAATAGATAAAATATTGCAAAGTGTAAAAGAAGCTGGACAACATTGTATTATTTATGGAGACAGGGGCGCTGGTAAAACATCAATATCTAACGTTGTACCTTTCTTTTTTCATGAAATAATACCCGTTGTTAAAGTAATATGCAATCGTTCTGATACATTTAAACAAGTTTGGTTAAAGGCATTTGATCAGTTTCCAATAGAAATATCGAAAAGAACGGTAGGATTTAGAGCAGAATCCATTCCTGAAATAATCACACTTTCGGCAGCTTTGGCTCAACAACAGAAAGTAACAACTACAGATGTAAGCTCTATTCTTAAATATATTCCTGAGTCCTCATTTGTAATTTTCCTGTTTGATGAATTTGATACAATATTGGATAAGAAAGTAAAAGAGTCATTTGCAGATTTAATAAAAGAGTTGTCAGATACCCATTCCGCAATAAAAATAATATTGGTTGGTATTGCTTCAAATGTAACAGAGCTTATTGGAGAACATCCTTCAATCGCACGTTGTATAAGACAAATAAAATTAAAGCGACTTGAAAATAAAGATATTGAAGAAATATCAAAAAATGGTTATGATACCATAGGCTTTACATATGAAGACGAGGTTATAAATCAAATAACAAAATATTCATGTGGATTTGGTCACTACGCACATTTACTTGCTAAATACGTAGGTAAATATGCCTTATCTCAAAGAAGAAAACACCTCACAGCGTCAGATTTTTATAATGGCTCGTCATTAGCAATTGAAAACGCTAATGAATCAATTAAGGAGGAGTATAGAATAGCTACAGTGTCTGATAATACAAAAGATAAATTTAAAAATGTACTTCATGCCTGCGCAATTGCTGAATCAGATGAACACCAAACATTTAGTAATAGCGATATTTTAGAAGCTTTTATAAATATAACAGGACAAGATACTACACAGCCAAAACTTGCCTATAATATAGGTAAATTATGTTTAGAAGACAGAGGAGAAGTGCTTGTAAAATTACCGGGACAATACACAAGGTATAGGTTTAAAAACCCTTTGCTTCAAGCTTATATTTGTTTAATGGACTATAAAAATAAACACCAACAATCCATTAAGTAATATTAACTAAATCAAAATACATAAGCCTTGTATCTTCCTTTTCATCTGTAGAAGTTAAGTAAATAAACTCATTCTTTTCGTAAAAGCTTAATGATTTTGCATAAGCATCTACTGTAATGAATTTACATCCAGTTCTATTTTTATCAATGAACATTTGTTTGATGTAATCTAAAAGCGCAGTACCGTAACCACCTTTTTGATAAGAATTACTAACGCCAAATCTTCCAATCTTCATAGCGGGGTAACTGGTAAATTTTTTACCCGCTGGCATTAAGTCTTTAAATTTTCTTGTGAAACTTCTTTTGCTCTCGCAATCAACAACAGATATTTTATCATTTAGAAGACTAAAAAAAGCAATAGTTTCAGTATCGCTTTCTAATAGATAAGTAACAGCTAAAAGCTTTGTTTGATAGTTATGGCAATCCTTATGAAGAAAGTCGTTTAAATCGACATCTCCGCAATCAAATGGCTTAATAGTATAGCCACTTGAAAGCCTTGTTAGGCTTAAGCCTTTAAAATCCATTAAGTTTTAAGCTATTTGAATTTAGCAATCTTGCTTAAAACCTCGTAATTTCTCTTAATTCTTGTATTTAATGGAGAAGTGGGTTTGGCTTTATTAGCCTGCATCTGCCTCATAAAAGCTTGAGCGTCCTTACCTTTAAGGATTGGAGTTTCTTTAATCGGTTTTGCCATGATTAGTTAACGCAAAAAGCGTTGTTTAAGTTTCAGTAGTTGAATAGTCGAGTGCAAGATGCAAAATATATTTATTACAACAGCATATTTTTATGTTAATTCTTCTCAATCGTAGGTGAATATCATTAAAAACACATGCCAACATGAACGTTTTATATTCATTTTATTACAAATCGTTAATAAAAACTTTTATGGCTACGATATATAAGATTACAGTTAATTGGCATATTATTCGCTCAATTTACTAAACAGGCGTTTCACCTCAAAATAGGGTGCTTTTGCCGACAGCTTATTCAAAGTGTTGAGTAAATGACTATCCGCTCTTTAATAATCTACCGCTATTTGTTGCTTTCCAAAACATGCAGCCTGTCAAAATCTGACGCTTTTTTTCGGGGTCGGAACTAAATTATTTCCCAAATTGGTGTAACTATCTATATCATAGCCATAAAAATTTTTATTTGAGCTGAATTGTAGTGTTTCTTAAGCAATTTCTTTGAAATTATACCCTTCTTTGGCCCTTGCAGTGAATAAAAATATGTTCCTCGGGCTTTTCAATTTTTTAAAAAACTTTTGAACTCATGCAACCCTTCATCGTTTTTTAGCATCTTTAATACCTGAAGGGCACTTACTTCAAAACATGAAATGCCTAAGTCCCTATCTAACTTTTCCTAAATTTGCTTAACGTAAGCTATCACTATACCAGGAATTAAAATCAAACAAAGTACAAATCACCTAATATTAACATTATTATGAGAAAAATTTTATTCAAACTGACCTGTTTTGTTTTTATGATAGGAATGCTGATTCCTTTTAACAGCAAAGCATCACATTTTGTAGGAGGCGAAATTACTTACCAATACACAGGGGTTTCAAACACCTATATCATTAGATTTAAGTTTTATCGCGATTGTAGTGGTATTACCCCTCCCGCTTCTATTCCGTTATGCTATTCATCAGACTCTTGCGGGGTTTCGGGCACGATTGATTTATTTCCGATCCCCGGAACAGGAAATCCAATTCCACCATCCCCTTGCGTTCCTGTTGTTGCCACAACCTGCAATGGTGGTACCGCTTATGGGGTAGAGGAACACATTTATGAAGCTACACTGGTATTACCTTTAGCCTGTCATGATTGGAAATTCAGCTATGAGGAATGCTGTCGTAATGGAGTTAGTACTCTTCAAGGCGGACCAGGTCTTTACTTAGATGCATATCTTAATAACCTGGTAAACCCAACAAATAGCTCACCTTATTTTACTACGATACCTGTTACTGAATTTTGTATTAACAATCAATTTTATTTTGACCAGGGAGCTTTAGATATTGACGGTGACTCATTGGTTTATTCCCTGATGAATGCTCAGGATGCTTCATTTGGATGTCCGTTTTTGCCTTTTGATGTTACTTATTTGCCTCCTTATTCAGGGTTAAATCCGCTTGCAACTCTGAATGGAACTACGATTGATCCTTTAACCGGAATCATATCTTTTACACCAACAACAATTCAAACTGCCGTTATTGCCGTGCGTTGTACAGAATATGACAGGACAACTCTTCAGGTAAAAAGCACAATTAAAAGAGAGATACAAATAAATATTGTTAGTACGTGTATTATTGCAACACCTGGTTTTGATTCAACATTAACAACCACAGGTATCAACATTGTAGTAGATGGCATATCGAATGTTGCCTGCGATGATTCTGTATTCTTTATAACATTGAGTATTCCGGTACAATGCGGTTCTATTGTACCTTCTGACATTCGTTTTATTGATGCTAACGGAGTTTCCAATCCGGTAGCAACTGCACTTCCATGGAACTGTGTGAATGGATTAACAGATTCTATTCGAGTAACATTAATTAATCCTATTGCTTTAGGAACATCTTACATTTTCACCAAAATAGGTTTTGATGGAAACACCTTCCTGAGTGAGTGTGGCTCACCAATGAATGAATTTGATACATTAGCCATTACATTGACTGACTCCAGTACCTATTACTTCCAGATAGCTGATACTGTTGACTGTGCTTTCACTTCTTTAGTGCTTAATAGTAACCAGCAAATAAGCTGTAATGAAATGGCCGCTGATGGCAGTGATTTTATTCTTGTAGATGCTAATGGTGATACTATCCCAATTGTGTCTGCAGTGTGTAATGGCTTACTTCCCGGAGGACTGTTTAACAATCAATTTACTTTAAATGTTGCTGCTTCTACTGGAGCTGTTGGTCCATTGACCTTATTGGTAAAACAAGGAACTGATGGAAACACTTTTTCGAACGCATGTAAAAATTTCATTTTGCAAAATGATACTGTAGGCCAAATACAACTCAGAAATAATATTGCTGTGAATTTAGGAAATGATATTACAGCATGTTCAAGTGACCCTACACCACAACTTTTTGCCGGCTTGCTCCCTCCTTACATAAATTATTCGTGGACATTAGATAATAACCCCACAGCAGGTGACACCGCAACAATTAGTGCGGGTGTTTCAGGAACGTATATTGTAACTGCATCTGCATCGGCTTCTTGCCAGGGAAGTGATACAGTAGTTGTAAATATTTTACCTTCTCCTATTGTTACCTTAGGAAATGATATTACTTTGTGTAGTGGCGCAAGTTTCCCACAGTTAGATGCCGGCAATACCGGTGCAAGCTTCCAGTGGTATCTTAACGGAACAGCACTTACTAATGACACCTTAGAATTTTATACACCTCTAGCAGCTGGCAGTTACCAGGTGACGGTAAACGTAGGTGCTAATTGTTTCGGCCGCGATACTGTTGATATTAATGTGGCAGCACAGTTAAATGTTTCGGTGAGTGATTTAGCGCTTTGCGCAGGCACCTCTACTTCCCTGCAATCTACTTCTCCAAACAGTGGTGTTGCTTACCAATGGACATTAAATGGCACTGTTATACCTAATGAAACAGGAATGTCTATTCCAGTTAACCAGACAGGTACTTATGGTGTAGTTATTTCATTGTCCAGTGGTGGTGTTTCCTGTAGCGCTTCAGATTCAGCAACTGTGACCGCCATTAATCAACCCACAGCCAACCTTAGTGATATTACCCAGTGTGATAACTTCCCAACGTTAGATCCGGGCTATCCTGCAAATACTACTTTTGGTACTACCTATGCATGGACACTGGGAGGCAATGCAGCGGGTAACGGCCCTACCCTGGTAACATCTGCCAATGGTAATTATGCTGTTACCATTACCAACACTTTTGGAGGTGTAAACTGTACAGCTACTGCAAGCATGAATCTTACAGTTAACACTACACCTACCAATGTAGATGTAACCGGTGACAGCACTATTTGTACCAATACACCGGGAGCATCATCTGTTACCCTTACTGTTAATGCTACAAATGGTACAACCTACCAGTGGTCTGTTGGAGGAAATATCATCACAGGCGCAACCAATAATACATACACAGCAACTTCAACAGGAGTCTATACAGCTGAAGTAACCGGAACAGGCAACTGCCGTGCTTCTGCTGCCGGCAATGTGGTTATTGGAATCAATCCTGATATTACCGTACAGGACAGCACTGATAATAACCAGGACTCTGTATTGTTCTGTAAAGGCCAGGGTATTCCGTTGTTATCGGTAGTAAATCCTCAAACAGGATATACCTACAACTGGTCTTACAATGGATTTTCATCAGCAGACCCTGTTATAGTGGTTGATGCTATTGGTAATTATTCTGTAATAGTTACCAACGCTGCAGGATGTACAGGAACAGACGATATATATGTTGTTCCGGGAGTGTGTGATGTAAATCCCCCTAACGTATTTACACCAAACGGTGATGGTAAAAACGATTTCTTTGAGATACCAAACCTGTTGGATTATCAAACACGTAAACTTACTGTGTACAATCGCTGGGGCAATGAAGTGTACAGTGCTGATAAATACAGCAACGACTGGAACGGTGGAGACCTGGAGGGCGGTACTTACTTCTATGTACTGGAACTTTACAACGGTATTCAATCCAGCACTAAAAACGGTTACCTGCAAATTATTAAATAACCTTTTAAGTTTATAATTTTGCACGAGCGTTCATCTTTTGATGGGCGCTCGTGTTTTTTTATAAACACTATTTTACCTGGTTTTTAACTGGCTACAAAATTCCAGCACATCCACAGAATCTTCTAACCTGAAACCGCCAATTCGTGTACGACATAAAGAAGAAAGGTATGCCCCCGAATTAACCTTTCGGCCAAAATCATATGCTAAAGCACGTATATAAGTTCCTTTACTGCACACAACCCTGAAATGTACTTCCGGCAGATCAATTTTTGTGAATTCAAATTCTGTAATAGTAATTTCTTTAGGTTTTAATACAACCTCTTCTCCTCTCCGTGCTAATTCGTAAGCACGTTCACCATTTATGCTGGTGGCAGAATGAGCCGGAGGTGTTTGTTGTGTGGTCCCGATAAATGTGAGAAGGCTTTCCTGTAACATTTTTTCCGTGAGATGCGTTATTTCAAAAGTAGCATTCACTGATGTTTCCTTATCAAAAGAAGGAGTAGTAGCACCAAAATAAAAAGTGCCTGTATATTCTTTTTCCATCCCCATCAACTCATTTATTTTTTTTGTTGATGCACCCGTACAAATGATAAGCAATCCGGTAGCCAATGGATCCAGCGTTCCGGCATGGCCTACTTTTATTTTTCGATAGGGACGTTCTCCTTCCGCTGTTTTTATGTTCTCTAAACTACTACGTATTTTATTTACAGCGTCAAACGATGTCCACTCATAAGGTTTATTGATGAGCAGTGTTTCGCCCTTTAAAAAATCGTGCATGAATTAAAACATCTTAAGCTCAATGCCCATAAAGTATAATACGATAATCACACCACCTACAATAATCCTATACCACCCAAAAATTTTAAATCCATGTTTAGTAAGGTAGGATATAAAAGAACGAATAGCTAATGCAGCAACAATAAACGCTACGATATTGCCAACGGCTAACAATGTAATTTCATCTGATGTAAACCCTCCCTGTTCTTTATAAAGTTTGTACATTTTGTAGAGCGTGGCAGCAAACATAGTAGGTACGGCTAAGAAAAAAGAAAACTCCGCAGCGGCTTTTTTATTTAATCCTTGAGTCAAACCACCAATGATGGTGGCTGCAGATCGTGAAACACCCGGTATCATAGCAATGCATTGGTAAAGCCCAATGATGAATGCAGACTTATCAGAATTCAATTCGGGTTTTCCTGTTTCTTCAGTTTTATGAAACCATTTACCCAAAAGCAAAAACAAAACACCACCAGCTACCAGCATAACAGCTACTACCAATACATTTTCAAGAAGACTGTCAATAAAATCGTTCAATAACTTGCCCAGGATTGCTGCCGGTATAAAAGCAATGATCAGACGTTTATAAAAGTCAATATCAATCTTCAGGAAACGCTTCCAATACAAGACTACCACCGAAAGTATAGCCCCAAACTGAATAGCAACAGTAAAGGTTTTTGTAATGGGTAATTCAGCAATGCCCATTAAGGAAGAACCGATGATCATGTGGCCGGTAGATGATACGGGAAGGAACTCCGTAACACCTTCAATAATGGCAAGTATAATGGCTTGAATGATTGTCATTAAATAGAAATTAGAAAATTTAAAGATTGGACAATTTGAAAAATAGTTACTCTTTCAAAAATCATTAACAAAGAGTATGCATGGTAAATTTAAATCTAATCTTTTGCTTTGATAACAATGGCAGCAATCTCAACTCCGTAACCTAATAACACCACTATAGGAGCAACAGTTAAACGTTGTGTTCCAAAAATTTCCGGGTTAAATACCTTAGGATCATTAGAACCTCCCCCAGACATTAAAAAGAATCCTAAAAATATAAGTACAACACCTACAACCATCAATGTATAATTGATTTTGCCAAAAGCCATCGCCATTTCAGGAGTTTCTTTGGCAGTAGTTGCCTTAGATGTAAGAACTGTTTTTTCTTTTGCCATGTTTTTTAAAGATTAAAAAATATCCTCCGTACGCTGACGAAGGTATTTATTAACCGCAAAGTAAGTACTTATTCCTGAAATAAACACGCCAATTACCATTACTGCGGCTAAAACTACACCTAAAATTCGTAAATCTTCAAAAACCATCAGTTCGGGTATTTGCTTTTTAGCGTAATAGAATGTTATTATCAGAAGTATATCAGCAAAAAGGGCAGCAAAAAAGCCCTGCATAATACCCTTGGTGAGAAACGGCCTTCGGATAAAATTACGGGTTGCACCTACCAGTTTCATGCTTTTTATAAGTAGCCTTTTAGCATAAAGCGAAAGGCGGATGGTATTATTGATCAAGGCACCTGCTATAAAAAATAATAGCGCACTAAATGCCAGGATGATGAGGCTAATGTTTCGTACATTTTTATTGATGGCATTAACAAGTGATTCCTGGAAGTAAGACTCTTTAACAATGGCCGTTTGCTGTAAAGATTCTTTCAACATGGCTATGTTTTGTTCTTCTGCAAACTCTGATTTAAGATGCACATCAATAGCAGGCAATAATGGGTTAAATCCAAGGAAAGCGGAAAAATCCTCACCAAGCTCGGTTTTCAAATTCTCTGCAGCCTCTTCAGGAGTTATATACTTTACATCCTTTACATAAGAATTTCCCTGCAGTAATGTAACCAGGCTTTTAATGTCTTCATCCGATGCCTCTTTTTTAATAATGATAGAAAGCACAACATTTTCTTTTACATAATCAGAAACACGTTTGGCATTGAGTAAAAGCAAGCCCAAAGTGCCGATTAAAAATAACACTAATGAAATACTTACAATGGTAGAAATATATGAACTACGCAGTGCCTTACGGGCAAGTTTATTATCGTCACTCATACAAACAAAATTAAGTGGTGTGGTGAGAAGAGAACATATTTCCTGAAAAACTTATTCAACGCGTTATTCACTTTTTAGTGTAAAAAAACAGGGCTTCGAAGAATAAACTTCAAAGCCCTGTTGTGTGAGGTTCAGTCTTTTTTACTGGACATCATTAGTACTTCTGATCTGAAGTTGCTTTGATGTATTAAATTGTGTCAGTACTCCTGTAATGGCAACTGGTGTTGAAGGGGTATTTGTTCCAGCAAAAGTTGCGCTACTTCGGGTATATAATATAACGGAGTTAGGTGTAGTACCGTCACTTAAAGGCAAGCCGGAATTGCCACCTGACCCGTAAGTGGTAACTGTTCCGTTATTAATAGTAACACCTACTACTTTAACAAGGCGGGATTCATACAATTCAGAATTAGCAGTAAGATCAGCCAGAGTAACAGGTATAGGCGTTGTAGCAGGAAGACCAGTTATAACTGTTGAGTTAACAGTATTATTTATTTGTAACCAGCCATTAAATTCAGCCAGTGACAAGCCGGCAGCAGTAATATCTAATTGTGTATTTAAGGGATAACTTGGATTAGTGGTAAAACGAACACATATACCTCCAGTTGCATCCTGTACTGTATAATTTCCTGTACTTAGCATGTTAGTTGAAAAATCTGAGGTAACCGTTCCTAAAATATGAACGTTAGCAGGAATAGTAGTAGTCCCGGTATTAAACAAAGTACGAATGCTGTCAATAGTCAGATAAGTAGTATCGGCAGTAACGGTTGTGCAAACATTTCCATCGCAACGTTCTATGTCAGCACTAACATCTGAGAGATCACGCAGGAAAACCTGTTGGTCAGAATTGTATTTCTGATAAATAGCTTTTACAGAACCTGCTTTGCACGGTATCAATTGTATCGCAAAATTTGCATATCCACTGGTTCGAACAATTATACTCTGCCCACTGCAATTTTGCAGGTAATGATTAACAGTAGATTTGTTTACAGCATCAGCATAAGGTTGTCCAACTTCTGTAAAATCAAATTGCACTGAATCGAATTGAACTAATGTATTTAAATCTGCATCTGTTAATGATGTTACTTTACGTTTGCGCGGCTCCACAACAATACCCCATTTACCACCTATTATAAAATTAGGGATCAGGGTTGACGGTATTACGTCCACGGCTCCAGCTGCTAATGCCCCTATTTTAGGAGTACCATTAACAGATTGAATGTATAACCCTTTGGCTTTTACAAAAATTCTTCTTCCCACAAAATAGGTGGTAAAGTAACTTGGTTTATCTATCAGGATACTAATACCAGCTGTTGAATCCTGAATGATCATTTCTTTATAATAGTTACCTGATTTGTCATCACCTACAACTACACCTGAAAAAACCAAATCCTGTGTAATCTCAACCGGGCCAAATGCGCCCGCATAAGAAACCAGGCTATCTATTGTACAGGTTGTAGTAATATCAGGATCCACATTTGTTGAAGGAGCATCATCAAAATCGTCTTTCTTAACGCATGATGTAGTGTTAAGGGCAATCGCTAATAAAGCTATACCCGTAAATGTTTTAACTGCTTTTATCATTGTACTTATTTTTTCTTGTTTAAATTTTTAATGGGTTTATTAATTCATTCTTAAAATAAAACTCACCATGTATGTGCGACCTATGGCATAGCTAAGCCTGTTGATAGTATTAAAATCACTATCATACTGGCCATTTGCCAACTGTGCACCACCTGAATATTCATAGCCATTTAATACGATATCCTGATTATCCAACAAATTATTAATATTCAGGTTTATTAGGAAAAACGTATTACGTTTTAATGACTTGATCTTATTATTTAATTTGATACTCCATCCTGCGCGAAGATCAATGGTCATTTGACCATCATAGCGCTGCTGACCCAGAATAGTTTCCCATGCATCGCTGTTTTTATCAATACCATCAATTCTGTTATAGGTTCTACGTGCTGCAAATGGACTTGCATACATGTTATCAAAGTAATTTACACTTACACCCACATTCCAGAATTTTTTAGAACGATAATTCAATCCTGCCATGTAAGCATTTTGCGGTGTACGAGCCACATGAAGGTTTTTCATGTAAACAGGTTCATTATCGTACAATACCTCTCCTGTACTTTCTACCACAGCATTCAAGCGCGGACGTGCGCTATAATAATACTGACCTATAGCAGCAGCAGCTACAGCATTAAATCCTTTGCCCACGTTAGCATCAGCACTTATCTCCAATCCAGTGTGAACTTTTTCTATTCCCTGAATTGCATAATTAGCATAAGCTGAAAGGTTATCCAGATAAATACTTCGGATCTCTATGCCATCTTTAAAATGAGTGTAATAGCCTTTAATTTTTGCTTTTAGCTTTGGTGCAGTTAGTATATATCCGGCTTCAATGGTAGAAATTTTCTCATTGGTCAAACTATCAGCGGTTGCATTGCGTTTGCGGGGTGATAAATAAGAGTTTTCAAAATCAGGAGCTTTAGAAGTAAAACCTGTATTTGCAAAAACATAATTACGTCCGTTTAATTTATAGGTGATTCCACCTTTGGCTGCAATATCAGTAAACACTACGGTTGATGATTTACCATAAGAGTCATCAGGGTATAAACCATTACGATAGTTACCATAGCGGTACATGGTTGAATATGTTGTTTGCAAAGCCCCAAACAAATCAACCTTATTATATTTTGCAAGACCTTGCGCCCACGCTGTTGCTTTAGAAAGGTGAGCTTCGTAATCATAACCAAAACGATCACCTTCTCTTACTATATGATTAGGAGTATTTAAATTATTATCAGCTGCTGTGAAGTCAGTTGGAAAATCACGTTGCGCATATTTATCGACATCCCTGAAAAGGAACGCTCCTAATAAGTCTTCGGCTACTTTATAGTAGCGCGATGTTTGCTGCTGATAGCTGGCACCAATACTTACGTTTACATTTTCATTTACAATGGTATTATAAACAGTATTAAACGTTGCTCGTTTGGTCGCAACTACCCTGTTCTCAATCATGTACCAGGCAAACTTACCGGTAGCATCATTGCCGGGTATACCATCAACGTTCCTAAAAATAGTATCAGGCTGGTAATAGTTTCCACTTAACATATTATCCCATTGGATCTGCAACATATCAGGATTATTAACCAGTGTTGATTCTACCTGAGCAGCAGTTGTTGCATCCGCAAAATAGGATGGGAAGTTGCGATAGTAATTAGGACGTGGGTCGCCACCAAACCAGTTGAGGCCTGTGCGCTCACGTTTTCCTGATGTGTATGCAGCAGAAGTCATCAATGATGAATTGTTACTAATGCGCCATTCATGTGATAATATAAAAAGTGGCTGATGGTTTCTTGCTACAGCAGCACTGCGCACTTTACCATTCTGGTATCCCCAGTTACTATTGTAGTAGTGATCACCCGCTATATCATAAACTTCCGGTGCATTGGTAGAGGTAGCAGCATTTTCCACCTGGCTACCCAATACAGTGAATGACAGTTCATGCTTATTCAATAATTTAGATACACCCAAATAATAAGCGTTTCCATCATAATAAGTTCCTTTTACAAAACCTTCCTGTGCCCACCTGCGTGAATAAGATGCTGCAAATGCCCACCCGTCTTTGGTAAAACCACTGCCATAAGTTAACATCAGGCGGTTGTCAAAAGTGCGATTGCCTAATGAATAGGTTACCTGCATTTGTTTACGTTGGCGCGATGCACGTGAATCAATACTGTAACTGCCACCAATACCTCCATAGGTATACGTTGCAGGCGCTAATCCAAACGTACTTTCACGTGAACGAATGACATCATTCAAGCCACTCCAACTTGAGTATGCTGAACGTTCGCTTACCAGGTCTGTAACCTGTGCTCCATTCATTAAAGTAGTGAAGTGTTCATCTTCATATCCACGTTCTTTAAAGTAAGCGGTGCTCCAGCTAAACTGCACTGCTGACGCAAAAGCATCACGCGCTGCACCAAGTACACTTGAAACATTAGCTCCGTTGGAGCTACCAGAAGATGATTCATCATCATCCAGTGTTACTACAGGAATATCCGCTTCCTGCACAGCAGCCGCTGGATTGGAAATTGCTTTCACTTCCTTTAATGAAACTTCAGCCTGGTTAACATCCACATCCTGTCCGAAATTGGAGAACTCCACATCCTGAACAGATAAAACATACTTGCCATAAGCAACGTTTTTAATTTCAAACACTCCATCGCTGCCGGTGGTTGCCTGGTAGTTTGTGCCGTTTAAAATAACAACGGCATTTTGCATAGGAACGTTTTTGTCGTTAACAAGCGTTCCTTTTATTACAGCTGTTTGCGCCCAAACGCACAATGGCAAAAACGCAATCACTGTAACTAAAAGTCTTTTTAAACTCATCAGCTTGATTTTTTTATTAGGGGTGCAAATCTAACTAATTAAATTTTACGATAATGTAAAGGTTATTTTACCATTTTCCAGCTTTGACAATGAGGGAATTAGAGAATTCACAATGAAATAAACTGAAGAATTATTTGCTGTTCTTTGAATTTTTATGCTCGTTTAATGAATGCCATTCTGAATAAAATTCAGGTACTTTGTCATTTATAAATAGATTTATGCGCACCATTATTTTACTTCTCATATCCAATGTATTTATGACATTTGCCTGGTATGGGCATTTAAAGTTTAAAGAAGTTGCATTATGGAAAGTAATTTTGATATCATGGCTTATTGCATTTGCCGAATACTGCTTTATGGTGCCTGCCAACAGAATTGGCAGTAATACTTTTACTGCACCTCAATTAAAAGCTATACAGGAAATAATTACACTGGTAGTGTTCAGTGTTTTCTCTGTATGGTATTTAGGCGAGAAGTTTACCTGGAACTACGCCATTGGTTTTTTATTCATCATACTGGCTGCCTGGTTTATTTTCAAGAAATAGTTGCCAGTTCAAATTTATCACCATCAAACAAACCCTGGTCTCCAATTTTAAAATGAGGGATAACTAATAATGCCATAAAAGAAAGCGTCATGTAAGGTGCTTTCAAGGTTGATCCCATTTCTTTCGTCATTTTACTAATGGCTGCATAAGCGTTTCCGATTTTAGTACATGGTTTATCACTCATTAATCCGGCAATGGGCAATGCCACTGACAATTGTTTATCTGCAGTAACTGAACTTAATCCTCCCCCGCTTTGCATCAATATATCTATTGCCTTTAAAATATCACCATCATCCACTCCAACAGCAATGATATTGTGAGAATCATGCGCAACAGTTGAAGCAATAGCGCCATTTTTCAGCCTGAAGTTTTTTATAAAACCCACTACAGGCTTTGTTTCCCGGTAACGATTAGCTACCACAATTTTCAAAACATCATTTGCAATGTCACTAACAGCTAAACCATTTTCTAATTTAGGTTTTACCAAAAGACAATTAGTGATCAGCTGTCCATCCAGCGCCTCTATGACTTTTATTTTTTCTGCCGATGTTTTAAGCTGAATATCTTCAGGTTTTAATTTATAACTTTTAAAGGAATTGATGATGCTATGTACTTTAGGCACTAAAACAGTTTGACCTTTTTCAGCAACACATTCCCCGTTAATAAAAGTTTGCATCAGCTTAAAGTCATTTAAATTTTCTACTACAATAAAATCTGCATTATCACCTTGCTGTAGCAATCCAACACCCAGCTTATAATGTTTTACAGGATTTACACATGCACATTGCAACACGTCAAACAATTCATGCCCGTTATTTAAAGCACGTGCAGCTAACTCATTAATGTGCCCAATTAACAAATCATCAGGATGTTTATCATCACTGCATAACATTACATTATCAGTATGAGATGAGATGATAGAATGTAATGCCTCAAAGTTTTTGGCAGCTGATCCTTCGCGGATAATGATTTTCATCCCGAAGGAAAGCTTATCCAAAGCCTCCTCTAAAGTAAAACATTCATGATCGGTACTTATTCCTGCATCTATGTATTGCCGGGCTTGTTCTCCACGTAATCCGGGTGCATGTCCGTCCACTGGTTTTCCATGCTTATGAGCCGATGCAATTTTTATCATCACCTCAGCATCTTTGAATAAAACACCGGGATAATTCATCATTTCACTCAGGTATTTTATTTCATTACGTTGCATGAGTTGTTCAATCTCATCTGCGGAAACAATAGCACCGGCTGTTTCAAACCGAGTAGCGGGTACACAGGAAGGAGCACCGAAATTAAATTTAAGCTTGGCATCCTTTGCATTTTCAATCATGTACTCTATTCCCTCCAATCCACAAACATTAGCTATCTCATGAGGATCGCTCACCGTTGCAATAGTTCCATGTAGTAAAGCGATGCGGGCAAATTCATATGGCACCAGCATGCTACTTTCAATGTGAATGTGGGCATCAATAAATCCAGGCATTATAAAATCAGAATAGGTATCGGTATTTTCTTCAATTGATTCTATTCTTTGATCCTTTAGGATAATCGTACCCGGAAAAATTCTCCTGTTTACAACATCCACTATATTTCCACTTACCTGTTTCAGATTTTGCATATTCATCAATTAATTATTGGGCGTTGTAATTCTGTAAAAAATAGTTTTATATTTGCCCGCATTAATTCACAAATTTAATTCTTTATTTAATGAAGACCGGTAAAGTAAAATTCTTCAATGCATCCAAAGGTTTCGGATTTATTATTGAAGATGAAGGCGGCAAAGAACTGTTTGTTCATCAAACAGGTTTAGTTGACCGTATTTCAGAAAACGACCTTGTAACCTATGAAGTTCAACAAGGCAAAAAAGGCTTAAATGCCGTTAATGTTAAAAAAGCATAGTAACTAAGAATCCCCGATTTTTATACTAAGTATTTTAATGTTACTCCCTCCTTAGCTACAACTGAGGAGGGATTTTAATTTTATTACGTTTGTGAATAATTAAGCTAGGAGCTGATTTTACTTTGATACAATTTTTCAGAACTTCGTTTTCCTGTTATGCTCCATCCTTATTTTGCCACTCCCATTGATTACGTAAAAACGGTTGGACCGCAGCGTGCTGATATTTTAAAGAAAGAGCTTGGCATTTTTACAGCAGGTGATCTCTTAAATCATTTTCCATTCAGGTATGTGGATCGCACACGTTTTTATAAAGTAAAAGAACTGAATGAAGACATGCCTTATGTTCAGTTGCGTGGTCAAATCACTTCTTTAAAAAGCTTCGGAGCAAAACGTGCAACGCGTATGAATGCTGTTTTCAAAGATGAAACTGGAAGTATTGATCTTGCATGGTTCCAGGGAATAACATGGGTGCGTGATACCATACATGCCGGAACTGAATACGTGATCTTCGGAAAGCCAACTATTTTTAATGGCAGGTTTAATATCGTCCACCCGGAAGTGGAAACGGTTGCAAAATTTAACGAGGAAAAGCAAAGCGGATTTCAACCTGTTTACAGTACCACAGAAAAATGCAAAGTAAAAGGGCTCGATAGCAAAGGCATTATGCGCCTGATGAAAGTGGTGATGAATACCATGCCGAAAGAATTAAGCGAGACGTTGCCTCAACATTTAATTGATTCTTTAAAGTTAGTGTCATTCAGGGATGCGCTTATGCAAATACATTTCCCTACAGAAACACTGGCTTTAAAAAATGCACGCTTCCGTTTTAAATTTGAAGAGTTATTTTACATACAACTAAAATTATTGTTGGCGAGACAAAAAAGAATTGACACCTATAAAGGAAAAGCATTTTCAGAAGTAGGCGAATACTTTAACAGCTTTTATAAAAATTATTTACCCTTTGATTTAACTGATGCACAAAAAAGAGTGCTGAAAGAAATTCGCAAGGACACTAACACCGGTAAACAGATGAATCGTTTGTTGCAGGGTGATGTCGGCAGTGGGAAAACAGTTGTAGCGCTTCTTACTATGTTATTAGCGCTTGATAACGGTTATCAATCAGGCATGATGGCTCCTACAGAAATTTTAGCTAACCAGCATTTTCAATCGCTTAAAGATCTATTAAAAGATTTACCCGTTAATGTCGAATTGCTTACAGGATCAACACCTGCAAAAAAGAAAAGAGAAATTCTTGAAGGAATTAAAAACAAATCCATTCATTTATTAGTAGGCACTCACGCTCTTATTGAAGACCCTGTGCAGTTTGCAAATTTAGGTTTGGTTGTTATCGATGAACAACATCGCTTTGGTGTACAACAACGAGCCAAACTTTGGATGAAAGATCAACCGCCTCATGTATTGGTAATGACGGCAACGCCTATTCCACGTACATTGGCGATGACACTTTATGGTGATTTGGATGTATCTGTTATTGATCAAATGCCTGTCGGTAGAAAACCTATAAAGACCGCTCATTATTTTGAATCAGGCCGTTTACGTGTGTTGGGTTTTATCCGCGAACAAATAAAACAGGGCCGACAGATCTATGTAGTTTATCCATTGATTGAAGAATCAGAAAAGCTGGATTATAGTAACCTGATGGCAGGATATGACGCCATTGCAAGAGAATTTCCTTTGCCTGAATACCGTGTAAGCATTGTGCACGGACAAATGAAAAGTAAGGATAAGGATTACGAGATGCACCAATTTGTAAAGGGGATAACACATATTATGGTTGCCACCACTGTAATTGAAGTAGGAGTGAATGTTCCTAATGCATCGGTGATGGTCATAGAAAGTGCAGAGCGATTTGGTTTATCACAACTGCACCAATTACGCGGACGTGTGGGACGCGGAGCAAGCCAATCGTATTGTGTTTTAATGACAGGAAATAAATTAAGTGCAGTTGCCCGTCAACGTATGGAAACCATGGTGCGCACAACAGATGGTTTTGTAATTGCTGAAACAGATTTAAAATTGCGAGGCCCTGGTGATATTACAGGAACACAACAAAGCGGATTGATGGATCTTAAAATTGCAGAAATTTCTAAGGATGGAGCCATACTTGAAGTTGCGCGAAATGCTGTAACAGATCTTTTAGCTAAAGACCATTCGTTACAATTACCTGAAAATTTAATTTGTGTGGAGATGCTTCGTAAGAAGAGAACTGAATATAAAAACTGGAGTAAGGTTAGTTAAAAAAGATAGAGAATGATTTTTTAACTATTGCGTTTCGTCATGTAAAACATGATACACTTCTGAGCCCGCCACATCTACTTTTTTTCCATTCACTGCGCTGGTCCAGTTTTTTACGCCTGATTGTTTGCTTGCCCTACGCTTCTTAACCGGCTTTGATGCGATTAAAAATGCAATGGAAAAACATGCAATCGCTCCGCCAATTAAAATGATATCAATAAGGTGCATAAAAACAGTTTATTTGAAAGGTTATACTAAATGCCTGTAAAAAAGGTTGCAAATGTAGGATTGTTCGGAGTTTGTCTTGATTTTAAATAGTTAGTTAAAAACATTATTTCAAAAAATTTAACTCCAATTCATTCCATCTTCAAGAATGTCTACCCTTTCTAGTCTGATGAAACCCCTATTGAAAATTAGAGGTCTGGTGTAACTTTTAAAAATAACACTCCGTCCTATTAATGTTGAAGCCCGGTTGTCATCATCAGGGCTTAACATAAGGTAATCTCAATGCAAAATTTTATAACTAATTATCAATTACTTAATTATTTATTTAGTACTATGCGTTGCATACTACCTTGTTTTAACATTATCTTTGTATCGCATTATTCAAACAATCTTCACTGCATTCATTAAAATATAAATAAAATGAAAAAACTCATCGCTGCAACTTTCGCCATTATGATGGTTTTTGCAAACATTCAATCTTCAAATTCTCAAACCCTGGGAAAACAAACGGTAGTTCCTTTCAAAAACATTGAAGGACAATGGATGCCATCCATTAATCTACCCGCTGTTGATATTGTTGCAAATAAAAACACGCAAATCAAAGGCTATGAATTACCGGAGGTAGTCATCATCACATCAAAAAATTTATCCGGCTTGTTTCCTGCAACAAACTGGAATGGTGAGTACATTGCATCTGTTCGTTTAAAGCAAGTAGATGTTGTAGCTACCCGCAAAAAAGTTTCTTTGGCTTCCGTTTTTAACTTCGACTGGCTGTTTAAGAAATAACAAGTACTTTCACTCTCCTATTACCACTATACAAACTATATGCAGCTTAAAATTTCAGGGCTTACCAAAACCTATCCAAATGGTGTGCAAGCCTTAAAAAACATTACCCTCGAAATTAATAATGGTCTATTCGGTTTGCTCGGGCCAAACGGTGCAGGTAAATCATCGCTCATGCGCACCATTGCAACCTTACAGGATGCCGATAGCGGAACTATTTTCTTAGACAACTTAAATGTCCTTGAAAATAAGGATGAGGTTAAAAAGAACCTGGGTTATCTTCCGCAGGAGTTTGGGGTTTACCCAAATGTTTCTGCTGAAGAACTGTTAAATCATATTGCATTGCTCAAAGGAATAAGTAACACCAAAGAGCGTGATGAACTTGTAAAAAGTTTGCTTATGCAAACCAACCTTTATGATGTCCGCAGGAAAAAGTTAGGTGGATATAGTGGTGGTATGAAACAACGTTTTGGTATTGCACAAGCTCTGATAGGTAATCCTAAAATTATTATTGTAGATGAGCCTACTGCCGGGTTGGATCCAACAGAGCGTAATCGTTTTTTGAATTTACTTAGCGAGATCAGCGAGCAGGTCATTGTTATTTTATCTACACACATTGTTGAGGATGTAAAAGAACTCTGTTCCCAAATGGCCATCATCAACAAAGGCGAAGTATTGTTCAGCGGACATCCTGTTGAAGCGTTAAGTATGGTGAAAGGAAAAATATGGACATGCCAGGTCGATAAAACAAAAGCAAAAGAATTAGCGAAAGAATATAAAGTCATTTCTCAAAAATTCAACACAGGATTGATCGAACTGCATGTGTGGAGTGAGGAACATTTGAATCATGATTTTTCACCGGCAACGGCTGCGTTGGAAGATGTTTATTTTTCTGTGATCAACGGCATGATGAAATAACAACCTCTAACGCTACCATCATGTTAAAAATAATTTCGTTCGAGATATCCTATCGTTTCCGCAGGCCGGCAACGTATATCTATTTTGCCATCCTCTTCCTGCTAAGTTTTTTGTTTGTAACTACTGATGCTATCAGTCTTGGTGGTTCAACGGGCAATGTTTTTAAGAATTCGCCTTACACTATTACGCAGGTAATTTCAGCACTCATGTTATTCGGAACCATGATCATTTCTGCAGTGATGGGTGTGCCTGTTTATCGTGATTTTGAATACAACTTTCACGAGATTATGTTTACTACCCCTATTAAAAAAATTGAATACCTGGGCGGACGTTTTCTTGGATCTTACATTACCGCACTCTTTATTTTCTCAGGAATTATTTTCGGGATGTTGTTAGGCTTCATTATGCCGTGGGTTGATAAAGAACAGGTAGGCCCCTTTATGTTATCGGCATTTTTTGTTCCTACCCTTCAATTTCTTATCCCCAATTTATTTTTATTAGGTGCCATCTTTTTTTCATTAGGAAGTTTATTGCGAAACCAGCTGGTGATCTTTGTCCAGGGAATTATCTTTTTTATTCTCTATTTAATATTAGACTCCGCTTCCGGTGATGCAGAAAGCGCTCCTATTCTTTCTTTATTGGATCCATTTGGATTGGCTCCTGCATTTTATAGTACACGCTATTGGACACCTGCTGAAAAAAACACACTTACCATTCCTTTCGAAAGTTATCTGCTTTGGAATCGTGTGATTTGGATTTCTGTTGCATGCATTGTTAGCTTTGTCTGCTTTAAACTTTTTACATTTACTAAAGCAGCTCCTCAGGTTTTACGCAAGAAAAAATTTGTTCAACAAAAAATTACTGACCATACTTTTGTAGTCATCACTCCCAGTGTAAACCAGGATTATTCTTTCGCAACACGCTTCAAACAATGGTCGCAAACAGTCCGTATTGATTTCTTTTCTTCATTACGCTCTATTCCTTTTATTGCCATTACACTTTGCGGTGTATTACTCCTTTTATCGCAGGTCAATTACATTGGTAAAATGTATGGCACTTCTATTTATCCTGTTACGTACGCCATCCTTGATGATCTCACCAGCAATTTCTTTTTGTTTATACTCATCATAGTTACTTTTTACTCGGGTGAACTGATCTGGAAAGAAAGAGATAATCGCTTATCCAACATTACCGATTCGCTTCCCGTTTCAAAAACACTAATTCTTACAGCAAAATTTTTTACCATGTGTTTGCTGGTTGCATTTCTACTGGTAGTGTTAATGCTCACAGGAATATTGATGCAAACCATCAATGGTTTTTATCGCTACGATATTGATGTGTATGTAAAACAACTTTTTCTGAACCAGTTCCCATTCTTTGTTCTTCTTATACTGCTTGCATTTTTTGTGCACAGCATGGTCAACAATAAATTTGTCGGGCATACTATTATGATCGTATTTTTTATTGGCCGTCTAACGCTTGGTGCAATGGGTATCACTCACAGGATGATCTGGTATGGAAATTCCACTTCAGCTCCTTATTCTGACATGAATGGTTTTGGCCATTTCCTTTTTCCTAAATACATGTATTATATTTATTGGGGCGGATTAGGGTTAGCACTATTTGTTTTCGGGATTTTAATAAGTCGCACCGGCAATCAAATTGATATGGCCACACGCTGGAAGCAATTTAAAAACAACTGGCAACAAGGTCATGGTAAAATTGCACTGCCATTAGGCTTACTCGTTTTTATCATCTGTGGTAGTTTTATTTTTTACAACACTAATGTCTTAAACACTTTTAAAAGTGCGAAGGCTCAGCGACATGACCAGGCAGAGTATGAAAAAAATTACAGGAAATATCTTGACTTTAAACAACCGCGCATAACAGATGTAAACCTAAAGGTTGATCTGTTCCCGGAAAGACGTGCAGCACATATTGAAGGATACTATTACATTAAAAACAAAACTAATTTGCCTATTGACACTTTGTTGATTTCATGGTCGAGCGAAAAAGTAATTATTAAAAAATTAGACTTTGGTATTCCTGTAAAAGAAGTCGAAAATTACCAGAAACAGTTTGTTATTTACAAACTGATGAAAGCCATGATGCCAGGTGATTCATCGAAAGTAACTTTTGATCTTGCCTATGAGCCTAAAGGATTTGAAAACAGCGATGATGGTTTAGGCATTGTTTATAACGGAACGTTTGTCAATAACGGAATGTTGCCTGCATTTGGCTACAACGAAGCGGGTGAGTTAACGGAAAACAATGACAGAAAAAAAGAAGATCTTCCGAGGAAGAATCACACCATGCGGGCAATGAGTGACAGTGCTGCAAGATCAAATACTTATCTCGCACAGGATGCTGACTGGATCTCATATGAATGTGTGATCAGCACTTCTCCTGACCAGGTTGCAGTGTCACCGGGATACTTGCAAAAAGAATGGACAGAAAATAACCGCAGGTACTTTCATTACAAAATGGATTCGCCCATGGTCAATTTTTATTCTTTCTTGAGTGCGCATTATGAAGTGTTCAGGGATAAGCACAATGGAATAAACATTGAGATCTATTATCACAAAACACATGGCTGGAATATTGAAAAAATGGATAAAGCCATTAAACGCACGCTTGATTATTGCCAAAAGAATTTTTCACCTTACCAATTCAAGCAGGTGCGCATTTTAGAATTTCCGCGTTACGAAACATTTGCACAATCGTTCCCGAATACGATTCCTTTCAGTGAAGCCATCGGTTTTATTTACAACACCGATAAAGAAAATGATATTGATAATTCTTTTTACATCACAGCGCATGAAGTAGCACATCAATGGTGGGGACACCAGGTAACAGGTGCCAACACACAAGGGTCTACGCTAATGGTAGAAAGCATGGCACAATACACAGCGCTGATGGTAATGGAACATGAGTTTGGAAAAGATAAGATGGAACGTTTTTTAAAGTTTGAATTGGACGATTATCTTTCAGGACGTTCTACTGAACGCATGAATGAACAACCATTAGCTTACAATGATGGCCAGGGTTATATTCATTACCAGAAAGGAAGTGTGGTGATGTATGCATTGAAAGATTATATAGGAGAAGATACTTTAAACTCTGCGTTGAAAAAGTTCATTACCACATATGGATTTCAATCAGCACCCTATGTGCAATCGCCAACATTTGTCAATTACTTAAGAGATGCTACACCTGATTCATTAAAGTATGTAGTGACAGATATGTTTGACAAGATCACGTTGTTCAATTTAAAAAGCGATGATGTGTCTTACGTAAAAGTGGGCAATGAATACAAAGTAACATTTGATGTGGAAGCCGATAAAGCGTATGCAGACAGCACAGGTAATGAAACCAAAACTCCAATAAACGATTGGATAGATGTAGGCGTTTTAAAATACGATGGCAACGGAAAATATTCCTATCTCTACATGCAAAAGCAGCATTTCACTGAAGCTAAACAGCATTTTGAAATTATGGTAAAGGATAAGCCTGCTAAAGCCGGAGTTGATCCATTACACAAATTGGTAGACCGCGATTCAGATGACAATGTGAAGGAAGCTAAAGTGAAAAGCTGATTTTTATTTGCGTTTTAAATTCCGTTTTGCAATTCCTTTCTATCTTCACGCCTTATGATATTGGAAGTAAAAGGACTTACCACAACTTTTCGATCGGGCGGCAACTTTACAAAAGCTGTTGATGACATTTCCTTTCATGTAAACAAAGGCGAAACATTAGGCATTGTTGGTGAATCAGGTTCAGGAAAAACCGTTACTTCTCTTTCACTACTTGGTTTGATCCAGCAACAGAATGGAAAAATAGAATCAGGCTCTGCACTTTTTCATTCCTCTAAAAAAATTAATACTGTTGATTTGCTTTCCTTAAAAGAGAAAGAGTTGCGAACGTATCGTGGCAATGAAATGGCTATGATATTCCAGGAACCCATGACTTCTTTGAATCCTGTTTTTACCTGTGGCAACCAGGTGGCAGAAGCTATTCGTGTACACAATAACATATCGCAACAGGAAGCAAAAGAAAAAACCATTCAGCTTTTTGAAAAAGTAAAACTGCCGCGTGCAGCTATGATGTTTGATAGTTACCCGCATCAGCTTTCAGGCGGGCAAAAGCAACGTGTAATGATTGCCATGGCAATCAGCTGCAATCCATCTTTGTTGATTGCCGATGAACCTACTACTGCATTAGATGTTACCGTACAAAAAAATATTCTTGACCTTTTAAAAGACCTTCAGCAGGAAACAGGAATGAGCATTATTTTCATCAGTCACGACCTGGGAGTTATTTCTGAATTAGCGAATCGTGTACTGGTCATGTATAAAGGAAAAGTTGTTGAAGAAGGAAATACAAAATCTATTTTTCAAAACCCACAACATCCTTATACCAAAGGTTTGATTTCCTGCCGGCCGCCTGTTGAAGTGAAAATAAAAAAACTTCCTACCGTAAGTGATTTCATGGAAGAGAAAAATGGCGTATTTATAAAAAGAGATAATGCTGTTGTTGAAACTTTGCGACAGAGCATTATAACAAAAGCAGAAACGGACACGCGAAATAAAAAGCTTTACGATCAAATTCCAGTGCTTAGTTTGTACGATGTAAAAAAATATTTTCCTATCCATAAAGGCTTCTTCAGAAAGAATGATGAAAACATTAAAGCTGTTGATGGAATTACATTAGACGTTTATCCGGGTGAAACATTAGGATTGGCAGGAGAGTCAGGTTGTGGAAAGACAACATTAGGGCGAATAATATTGCAATTACTTAAACCCACTTCCGGCAAAATAATTTTTAAAGGGAAAGATTTAGCTGCTTTAACTGACATTGACATGAGGCAGATGAGAAAATATATTTCAGTTATTTTTCAGGATCCGCATTCATCATTAAACCCACGCATGACCATTGGCAATGCTGTAATGGAACCCATGCAGGTGCATAAACTTTACGGTAACAATAAAACAAGAAAAGAAAAAGTGTTGCAACTCTTTGAAAAAGTTTCATTGAATAAAGATTTTTTTGATCGTTATCCGCATGAGTTCAGTAGTGGGCAGCGGCAGCGCATTTGCATTGCACGTGCATTGGCTGTTAATCCTGAATTTATTATTTGCGATGAAGCGGTAAGCTCATTAGATGTTTCTGTCCAGGCGCAGGTTTTAAATGTGTTGAATGAATTGAAAAGTGAATTTAATTTTTCCTGCATTTTTATTTCGCATGATCTGTCTGTTGTAAAATATATGAGCGACCGCATAGCCATCATGAATAATGGAAAGCTGGAAGAAATAGGATTGGCTGATGATATGTATAACAACCCTAAAACGGAATACACGCAAAAACTGATTGCTGCTATTCCGAAAAAACCTTTTGATATAAATTGAAATGGAAGTTACCATCCGCAAAGGAGAACCAAAAGATGTTGCTGCAACGCTGGAGCTCATTAAAGAGTTAGCATTATTTGAAAAAGCACCGGAACAGGTTATTACCAATGTGCAACAAATGATAGAAGATGGCTTCGGGCATAGCCCTTTTTATAAACTAATGGTGGCGGAATACCTCTCCCCTAACCCCTCTCCTCAAGAGAGGGGAATTGTTGTGGGTGTGGCTGTGTACTTCAATAAATATTCCACATGGAAAGGCAAAGGGCTATACCTGGATGATATTGTAATTAAAGAAAGTTTCCGTGGTAAAAAAATAGGCTCACAATTATTTGAAGCTGTTGTTGAAGAAGCAAAAACTACAGGCTGCAAGCAAATGCACTGGCAGGTATTGGACTGGAATGAGCCTGCCATCAATTTTTACAAAAAGTACAATGCAGAAATGGATGGCGAGTGGATCAATTGTAAGTTGCATTTTTAATTAAGGAAAATCAAAAACGCATTCACTTTTCAGTAAATGCGTTTTTGATTTTTTCTTTATAAAACTACACTGTCATTATTTCTTTCTCTTTTGTTTCAAGGTGTTTGTCTACCCTTAAAATATGTTGATCAGTAATTTGCTGAACTTTTGTTTCTGCTTCTTTAGCTTCGTCTTCCGTCACACCTTTTTTAATTTCTTTTTTTACGGAATCATTAGCATCCTTTCGTAGCGTACGAATGGTCACTTTGCTATGTTCGCCTTCAGCTTTACAGCGTTTCACCAAATCCTTTCTGCGTTCTTCTGTTAATGGTGGTACCGTAATGCGAATTACTGTTCCATCGTTTTGTGGATTAAAACCAAGGTTGGCAGCCTGTATAGCTTTTTCAATAACACTTAGCATATTTTTTTCCCATGGCTGAATGGTAATTGTACGCGCATCAGGTGAGTTTACGCTGGCTACCTGGCTTAACTGTGTGCTGGCACCGTAATAGTCAACATAAATGGAATCCAGCATCTGCGGGCTGGCCTTTCCTGCCCTTATTTTGGTCAGTTCACTTTCCAGGTGGGTAATGGCTTTTTCCATTTGCCCCTGCATATGGTCTATTACTTTCTTAGCAATTTCATTCATAAATATTCGTCTTTTGCGTGTACAAAATTAAAAATTCTTTTTATTCAGCGGGAACTGTTTATTTTGCAGGTGTTCTGAGAGGTATTGCTCATTAAAACGGATCATAAAGTATGTTATACGAGAAACACATTTTTATTTGCACCAATCAAAGAGAGGCGGGTTCTGCACGCAAAAGTTGTGGCGAAGCTCATGGCATGGAACTGGTGCATGCTTTTAAAAAATTAGTGAAAGACCATAACCTGAAGACAACCGTAAGGGCACAACGTGCAGGGTGCATTGATGTATGTGAATGGGGCCCAACTGTGGTAGTATACCCTGAAGGATGTTTTTATGGCAATGTGCAATTGAGCGATGTAAACGAAATTTTTGAGCAGCATGTCCTCAACAATAAACCTGTTGAACGTTTGCGTATTGACTTCTCTAAAAAACCTGCATAATCTTTGGCCTTTTCCATTCAACAGTTTGATGATAGCGAAGAACTCATTCGTTTAACGGTGGCACAACTTAATAAGGACATGGCCTCCACTGGTTTTGAACTGGAATGGAAAGGCAATCGTATCAAGGCCTATACAGAACTGACCTCGCAACTGGAAAACATCATCAGGCAGGCAGGGAAAAACAACCCTGCCACCTTCCATTTCTGGCTGAACAGGGTGGATATACCGGAGCATGTAATGAAAAAGATAATGGCAAGGGAAAACGACAGATCTGCACTGGCAAAAGCCATTTTAGAGCGTACTTTTATTAAGATCATGTTCAGGAAAAATTACCCTTCATCCAATACATCACAATGATTTTGCACATTTGTGTAAACTTTTGACCTTTGAGGGCGTTAAATTCTAATTAATATACACACTCCTTTGAATCGTTTTTCTATCAAAGACATTGAAATTTTGACGGGCATAAAGCCTCATACGATTCGCATATGGGAACAGCGCTATAATATTTTACAACCCAAGCGCACTGCCACCAACATCCGTTTTTATGACGACAATGACTTAAAGCTGATGCTGAATGTTTCATTGCTGAATAAACTGGGATTTAAAATTTCCAAGATCACCTGTTTAAATGCAAAAGAGATCGAAAGCAAGGTAATGTCCATGGTCGATAAAGTGGACGATGCCGACATTAACCTGAGTGCATTACTCAACTGTATGGTGCGTTTGGATGAAGATGCATTTGAACACATCCTTTCCAAAAACATAGACACTTTTGGCCTTGAAAGAACAATGACCTCTATTATTTTTCCTTTCCTGCAGCGCATTGGTTTGTTGTGGCAGGTAGGAAGTGTAACACCCGCCTACGAACATTTTTTTACCAACCTCGTTCGACAAAAATTAATTGGCGCTATCGATAAGCAACCTAAAAATCCACACCCACAACAAAAAAAATTCCTGTTATTTTTACCATTGAACGAACCGCATGAGTTAGGATTGTTATACGCACATTATCTCATACGCTCACGCGGGCATCAGTCCATTTACATGGGATTAAATTTACCCATTGAACATTTACACGACATTAACAATCTCTATCATCCTGATATTATTGTAACAGCCATTACCAGTTGTATTAAACTAAAGGCCATTGATGATTTTGTTAACAGTGTTTCACATGGCTTTCCTAAATGTAAGGTGTTAGTATCGGGCGCGCAAGCACTTAACAAAGGTTTGCATATACCACAAAATGTAAATGTGGTACAAGACTTTCATGAGTTTGTCTATTTTCTCGAAAACAGGATCTGATTTTTCCTCTGCGTCTCCGCGCCTCTGCGTTTAAAAACGTATTCTTATTTCTCTTCAACTCATCTTCTCCACCAGCTTTTCAATCACCTGCGGAAAATGATCATACTCCAGTTGGTGTATTTTATCAGCTAATGTTTCAGCAGTATCCTCTTTCGTAATAGCAGTCTTCGCCTGGAAAATAATTTTACCCTCATCAAATTTTTCGTTTACATAATGAATGCTGATGCCTGATTCTTTTTCGCCAGCGGCAATCACAGCTTCATGCACCTTCATTCCATACATACCTTGTCCGCCATAAGCGGGAAGCAATGCCGGATGAATATTTATGATCTTATTTTCATAAGCGCTGATAATATCAACAGGCATCAGTCGTAAAAAACCTGCCAGCACCACAAAATCTATTTTATGTAATTGAAGTAACGCAAGAATTTTACCCGGAACTTTTAAATCAGCATTAGAAAAAATTTCGCAATGCACCCTGTACTGGTGCGCGCGTGCAATAACACCTGCATGGGCATTGTTGGTAAATACCGTATGCACGTGTGCAATGTCTGTATCCTTAAAATGCGCAATTATATTTTCAGCATTGGTACCCGATCCGGAAGCAAATACACCTATTCGTATCATCAGTTTTAAAATAGTGTGTAAAAATATGGAACTGTAAATGATTTGTTTAGTTTCTTTTTTGATATTATTACAATCATTCACTTGTTTAAATAACAATCCTTACTTTATTTTGTAGGGAAATTTAATCACAGCACTATGTTCTTCAGTTCCAACATCCGCTTATTGCGCAAACGCAAAAACCGCACACAGGAAATTGTTTCCGGTGAATTAGGCTTTACCCGCTCCACGCTTAACAGCTATGAGAACGGTGCCGTTACCAACCCCACCGTTGATGCGCTGATCAATTTTTCAGAGTACTTTAAAATCTCTATCGATACTTTATTAAAAGTGGACATGAGCAAATTATCAGAAATGCAATTACGCGAAATTGAATTAGGCCACGATGCCTATGTTCGCGGCAGCAAGTTGCGTGTGCTGGCATCAACAGTGGACAGCCGCAACCGTGAGAACATTGAACTGGTTCCCGTAAAAGCAAAGGCAGGTTACACAGCAGGCTATAACGATCCTGAATACATCCGTAACCTTCCTACATTTCAATTGCCGTTTCTTTCCTTAGATAAAAAATTTCGCACCTTCCAGATCAGTGGTGACAGTATGCTGCCTATTCCTGATAAATCATACGTAACAGCTGAGTACGTAGAAAACTGGATGGACATTAAAGACGGTAACGCATACATTGTGGTAACAGCCGATGACGGCCTTGTTTTTAAAGTGGTGTTCAACCACATCCGCAACAAGAAAAAATTATTACTCAAGTCCCTTAACCCCGCTTATAAACCGTACGAAATAAACATTGGAGAGGTAAAAGAGATCTGGAAATTTGTGAACTACATCAGCAATGAATTTCCCGAAAACAATTTGCAGAACCCACAGCTTTCAAACACCGTGGCCAAAATCCAGAGTGAGATGAATAAGATCAAGGATCTGCTGGGGGTTAGTAATGCGAATTAAAGAATGACCTTTAACCTCGTAGAGGTGAAATTTTTGTAACACGACACGCAGTCCCCGCAAAACAAACCTCATAGAGGTGACATTGTCGTAGCCCAAAGAACCTCGTAGAGGTGAAATTATTGTATAACCACATAGCCACCGCAGAACAAACCCCGTAGGGGTGATATTATACCTAACATCTTATGCCCAACACCTTCATACAAATCTATATTCAAATAGTTTTTGCAGTAAAAGGCAGAGAAAATTTAATATCAGACAAATGGAAAAGTGAGCTATTCAGTTACATGTCGGGAATAGTAACGGAAAAAGGACAAAAGAGTATTATCATTAATGGAGTGTCTGATCATGTCCACTTATTTATCGTACTTCAATCAGGAATTTCTATTTCTGATTTAGTAAGAGACATAAAAAATAATTCATCAAAATTTATCAACGAAAAAAAACTTGTTGCTGGACATTTTTCATGGCAACAAGGCTATGGAGCGTTTTCATATTCACGTTCTCATATTGATAATGTTTACAATTACATCTTAAACCAGGAGCAACATCACCAGAAAAAAAATTTTAAAGAAGAATATTTGGAGTTTCTTAACAAGTTTGAGATTGAGTATGATGAAAAGTACTTGTTTGAATGGATAGAAGGATAATGTCACCCTTACGGGGTTCTGAGGAACATCTTTTTACTTGTTACAACAATATCACTACTACGGAGTTTTTCTGAATTTATTTAGTTACGATATTATTGCCAGTTCGTTATTAAATATAAGTAGCACAGATAAAACCTCGTAGAGCTGGCATTATTGTAAAGTAGTGCAATACTCTTACTGCAAACCCCCTAGGGGTGATATTATTGTAACCTCGTAGAGGTGACACTCCTGTAGCTCAATAATGTATCACTCAACATCCACCAACGTCCCCACCTTACCACCTTCTATCAGCTTCATCAGGTTACCTTGTGTGTTCATATCAAAAACAATAATGGGAAGTTTATTTTCATGACACAGTGTAAAAGCAGTCATGTCCATTACGTTTAAATTCTTTTCATACACCTCATTAAAAGTAATGTGATCATACTTTACTGCATTCTTATCTTTCTCAGGATCGGCAGTATAAATACCATCTACGCGTGTACCTTTTAAAATTACGTTAGCTTCAATTTCAATGGCGCGTAACGATGCTGCAGTATCTGTGGTGAAATAAGGATTACCCGTTCCTGCACCAAAAATCACCACACGGTTTTTCTCCAGGTGGCGCACTGCACGCCTGCGAATAAATGGTTCACAAATAGCCTCCATCTTAATAGCAGATTGTAAACGCGTGTTAATGCCCTTACGTTCCAGTGCACTTTGCAATGCCATGCTATTAATAACCGTTGCCAGCATTCCCATATAGTCACCCTGCACACGGTCCATGCCGCCTTCAGCTGCCTGTAGCCCGCGGAAAATATTACCGCCACCTATTACAATAGCCACCTGTACCCCCTTTTCCAAAATAGATTTTATATCCTCTGCATATTGCGACAGGCGGTTATTATCAATACCAAAATTCTTATCGCCCATAAGCGACTCGCCACTAAGTTTAAGAAGGATGCGTTTGTATTTCATTTTTAGAACTTTCAATGGATGGTTTAGAAATCGCTCAAAAATAGAATTATTTTTTTGATGTGGAAGCCGGCAAGCTAATGAAACTTCGTTATAAGTTACATTACAACTTAAACCATGTAAAAACGGTCCGGCTACTTATGTAACCGGACCGTTTTGAATCAAGAGATGTATTCTGATCAGAAATTCTTAGATCTTAACTCGTAGTTACCTAACAAACCTTCGTATTTAATAAAGCTATACTGGTTGTTAAAATATAAAGTATCAGTAGTAATACTCGTTGTTGATCTGTATGTCATTTTATCACAAATAAAAGTTCCAGCTGCTACTGTAACGCTTACATTTTTCTCTACAACTGCATGAGTGGCTGTTGATCCGCTTGATGTTGTAAAACTCCATGAATCGCCAACAGCACGCGTTCCTTTAAAGAAAATGTTAGCGCAGTCTACACTGGAAGATGTTCCGCTAATAGCCAGGTTGGTACCACATTCTTTCAACCACGTTGAATCCTTGTTAACACTGGGATAAAATATCTGAACATTTTTAAACGCACCACCATCAGCAGTCAGGTTTACAGTAAATGAAGTATCAGGAAGAAAAATGCTGTTGAAGGAATATTCCAATTGCCTTCCATCACCTAAAAAAGTAAAGGTAGTTGGAGCCGGTGTGCTATCATCGTCACTATCCTTTTTACAACCTGTTAATACTGAAATCGACATTAATGCCACGGCACCCATTAATAACCATTGATTATTTTTTTTCATTTTGCTAGTTTTATTTAGGCGGCAAAAATAGCAAAATGCCTTAATTTAAGTAGCTAATGAAAGAATAAAAATGCATGCTATCAATAAGCCAGATAATCATCCGCTTCACGCTTCGCTTACCTCCCTTACTCCATCAATCATAAGCTATTAACACGCAATAAAACAAACAACTTCACAAAACAGGCTGATAACTAATAGTAGTTATTATAGAACCATTAGGGTATAGTATAAGATCCAGCAATTACTTTAGCCTTCAACATCCTCAACACCACTCTTATGAAAATCAATACATCACTTCAACTGGCCATTGCAATAACAATTCTTTGCTCTTCGGTTGCATTTTCACAGTTACCCTCATATGTACCCACTGCCGGTTTGCTGGCCTGGTATCCTATGAACGGAAATGGAAATGATGTAAGTGGTACCAACAACAACGCCACCAACAACGGTGCAACATTCATCAACGATAGAAACGGTGTTGCCAACGCAGCAGCCAGCTTCAACGGTACTACTGCTTACATGTCGGTAGCTACTCCTACGTTTACTTTTACTTCCACCGGATCATTCAGCTATTCATTCTGGATCAACAAACAATCACAACCCACTGCCGGAATAGTATTAATGACAGGCAGCAACGTGGCCGATAATTTCATCACCCTTTTCCAGGGAGTTACTAACCAACAGTTCGGCACCAACAAACAACAGCAACCGTGGATATGGGCTACATGTGCACACAACGTCAACATCTGGACACATTATGTTGCCAGTTATAACAACGGTGCCATGAACCTTTACAAAAACGGGGTGCTGCAATCCAGCGCAACATTCAATTACACAGGTGTTACATCAGCCAACCTTCCCTTATACATTGGCCAAGGTTTCTCAGGTGGAAATTTCGCAGGAAGCATTGACGACATTGGCGTTTGGAATCGCGCACTCACACAATCAGAAGTTACCATCCTCTACAACGCCATCACCGGCATTAGCGATCCTGCTGTGGCCGATAATTTTTCCATCTCACCAACAACCGATGCAGGTATCATGAGCATACAAGCATCCAACAATGTAGTGGGCGCAGCGTACACTATCTACAATGCATTAGGAAAAAAGGTATTGAATGGTCGCATCAACAGCACCTCATCACAACTAAATGTAAGCACACTGCCAAACGGAATTTACTTTTATTCTTTACTGGCAGATGGCAAAAAAGCCACCACTAAAAAAATGATAGTTGCAAAATAAAAACGCATCACCAAAAAATTCCCATTCCTGTTTTTTTCCTAAAAAAATTCTATAAGCTTTAACCTTAGTGAACTTCGTGCCTTTAGTGGCAACCATCAATAAGCCGGGCAATAATCCGTCCCACCTTTCCGCTTTCCTCCCTTACCCCATCCATCACTCATAAACTTAAGCCCGAAATAAAAATCGAAACCATTAAACTCGCTTATGCCCGTCATCGAATTCAAATAATCCGATCCCAACACTAATGGCCCCAGGCGCACGGCCAGCCCTGCGCGCAAGGTATTGTACTCATATAAGCTCACCGGCATAGCCACCTCAAACTGTCGCCTCTCATAACGCGGTGTCACACTCACCTGCGCAGGCCTGCGCACACTGTTGGCCGACAATGCCACAGGATGTATCACCGATGCATTCACATACACCGATGGCGAAACACTATAATCAAACTGCGCACTCACTGCCGTTGGCGTACCTGCTTTATACGTGCGCGCTGTTAACCCCGCTGCCGGGTTATCAAAAATCTTATCACTCACCACCTCTGCTGCATTGTTCACACCCGTAATAGCAGTCGTATCAAAACCACTCCACACAAACTGTCGGTTGCTGTAATCATACACCTTCGTCTCCGTATTAAAATTCACGTAGCCCGCATCTATTACCGATGCACCAAACCTGTAATCATACTTCTTCTCACGGTTCCTGCCGCGACCCTTATCGTATGCACGCTGTTTATAATTCTTCACATACACAAACCCCAGCGTAGTGCTCACACCACGCCCGCGTATGCGCGTGTAGTTGGTGGCGCCATCAGCAGGCAATGCATAACCCATCTGCGTATTCACATCAGCCACGGCTAAGTAACTCTGGTCATCAAACCTATAATCCAGGTTACCGTTGTTAATGTACAAACCATCCATGCCCATCAAATAATTTACCGTCACGCCAATGCTCAGCTTATCACCAAAACCTTGATCCATTTGCTGCGCTGCACTCAAACCCACTTCAGCCATCCCCAGTGCGTTGGCCTTAAAGCGTGCTGCCGTAAGGTCCAGTTGCTGCTGCGGCACAAAATCAGTACCCTCGTAAATAAATTTGGCCAGGCGATAATCCACATCGCGCACACTCACTTCGGCACGCACACCGGCATGTATACCCACTGCAAAATTATTCAGCCGCACAATGGCGCTGGGCCCGTTCAGCAGCAAATGCGCGAAAGCATTTTTATCGTTGGTCGTATAGTGGTCGCGTATGTCCGTATCGCTCAGTGTGCCGTTCAGCATTTTTCTGTAAGGCCGCGAACCATGCGCAAAATACACATAGTTGTTTTGCAAAAACACATCGCCACTCAGTATGCTTATTTCAAATTTAGCAGGCAAAAAAGCCATCCCTGCTGGGTTAAGTCCCATGCCCATTGTACCTGCATAATTACTGTTGGCAATGCCCCACATCTCCTGGGCTTGTACATTGCGTGCAAACAAACAACAAAAAACTGCAAGCGTTAATTTTAAGAACTTCATTACTTATATAACTACAAAATGGGATCATTGTTATGCCTACGCTTCGAGAAAAATATAAATTTTGTATTAAGATATTACGAGTATTTTACAATTGTTTTTTTAATTTGTGCGTGTGTGGCACATATCGCTCTGTCATTGCATTTATGCTTCTATTCACTCGTTATGTGTGTTTGTTCGCTGTATTGTGTGAGGTGGTTTTAATTTGTGTTTTGTTTTTCTATTCAGCTTCTGTTCATTTCTTTTGCTTGTCCAAAAGAAACGAACCAAAGAAAAAGACACCACAAACGCCAACCTCAATTTTTCTTTTACACAAGGCTTGCGCTGCGCGGCTTGGAAAAATTGCGGTTCGCACCGTTCGTGGACGCCTCCCCACAAAAAATATTTTAGAGAGTGCGCGCTAATAAAACTTTCTTGATGCTTTTTCTATGAGGACGGTCCTGAAACATTTAATGTTGGTGGTTATTTACCGGACATTGATGGTTATCTACCGAGTATTTGTTTTGATTTACCGAAGGTTGGAGTTCATTTTACAGTTGTTTGTGTTTATTTACCGATGAACTGCCTTCATCTTACGTATGTTGGTTTTGATTTACCGATGGTTGGTTTGGGCTTTTTTGGGGTTGGGAGAGAGATTTTTTTTTGCGGAAGAGGTGATTTATGGTATGGGGTGTTGCGAATGCATTATGACCAAACGTTGATTGTGGTTTAAATGGCTTTTATATATTTGGGCCAGGGTTTATTGTTTTTAGGTTAGGCAACGGCACTTTCAGGTGCCGTTGTTTTTTTAAATGTACCAGGATACGGAATGACTGATTTAAAGGAAATGCAGCAACAAATAATAGATATGTTTGATGCTGAAATAATATTTGACCCTGCACAAGGAAAACTGTTAGCTGAATTGAAAATTGAGGGTGCACCACTGCGTGAGATCGTAAAGCATAAGGTATTTAAAAGAAAAAGTTCAGCTATTAGTTTTAACGCGCTGAATACTTCTGTTTTGCTGGAGCAATATTATATTGAAGGGAAAAATGCCAATATCTATATTATAATATTAACTGATTTTTTAGACAATGATCCTTTGGTTAAGTTTTTAAACAGAAGCGTAATGACTGAAAGATTTTACTTTGAGTTAACTTCAAAACTGAAATTTTTTGGAAATTAAAGAGGTAAAACAGGAGCAATTCCAATTAATATTAAAATTTAATTTTTAGTTACGATATAATTGCTTACATTTACATTATAATTTAAACGTTATGCCCATAATTTAAACATAACGCCTTATAATTTTAAACGACATTCCTGATTGAAGCGCAGACTTGTTCTGCGCTTTTTTTGTTTAAACCTGCTTGTAACCTCTTTTGAAGTAACACTTTTAAATAAATATAAAATGAAAGCAATAAAAGGAAATTATAGCAGCCCACCCATATTTAAAGCTGGTGATGCCGTGTATGCACTTATAAAGCCTGAACTTAAATTGATTGTTGACCACTACATTGACAGGATTTATTATTGCAAAGACGAGACCAGTGCAGACGGTAGTGAGTATACGTATTTTGAAAGAGAGCTTGTTCCTAAAGGTTAGTTAATAACATTAAGGATTATGACGCAGCTTTATAAAAGCAGTTGTGCCTCCATGTAGAAGGCTTGTGCGCTTTCGAGATCGTTAAATTTGGAGAGGTAGTATTTTTCTTCGGTTAATACGGTGATGGTGTAATTTTTAAATCGTCTTTCATCATTATTGCACTCAACAAGGTAAATGGAATCAGTGGTACTGTAATCTATTTTAAAAATTTTGAGTATGTCCTCGTGATTACGAATGACGGACTGGCTTACCATTTTAGTATTTAAAAAATCGAAAATATCCTTAAAGCCCATGAGGGTGTATTTGACCTCGTCCAGTTCATTAAAATTGAAGCAGTATACGGAGTTGGTTGATTGACTTTTATTACCCCGGCTAAAAAGCCTGTACATTTTCATTGGCAGTTAAATTTTAACTATGTAAATATAACCATAATAGGGTTAGGGAGCTGAAGCGAGCTGTACCTTGGGAAATGAAAATTTTTTAAAGAAAAATACTGCTACTTGCTTTTTGCGGATTGCAGCTTTTAATTTTGGATTTAAAACATATATTATGGAATACATTGGATTTAGTATAGTACATCCCACTAAAATTGAATGTAATGAAATAGGTTTTGAAGAATTTAAAAGAAGGAGGCTGGAAGATTATAATGGCATGACAGCCCCTGTGAAAGTGGACAGCAGCATATATAAAAGTGTAATTACTTTCAGGTATTATTTTAAACTGGCTGAAAAGTATTATGAGATTTATTGCATAGCCCATGTTTTGATAAAAAGTAAAAGAGGGAAGATGATGTTTTATCCTTCAAATACAGAGGCTATAAAATGCCTGACTGAAATACTTACTGAAGTTGACATTTTAATTAACCAGTTTTGTTCGCACTTTGAGGAAGTAAGGGATAAAATAAAGTATTTAAGCACTGCTGAAATTTATTCGCTGGCATTGGTTTTATTGGGTGGTTTTGTTTTTAAAGATCAGTAAAATGAATGAATGCGCTGAAAAATGATTTTTTTAAAGAAATTATTATCCTCCTGCCTTTAAAAACAGAGCGATATTATGTGGCCGGTGGTGAAATGCGCTTTTAATGAAGTTGAATTTACTAAAGGCAACGAATTAAAGAAGATGAATTCATAACTATAGTTACAGCAGTGAGCCAGCCTGTATGCTAAAAGCGAAGAAGAAAATTAATTAGCGCTTAGGTTAAGTTTTAGATTTAATACATCAAATGAGGTAACGCGGGTGAAAATTTGTGATTCGGAAAGGAAACGAAATAATTTATAGCCTATAACTTCCATACTATCGTTATTTATTAGTTTGAGATAGGCTGTGTATGTTTTATTTGTTTTAGGCTGATGTATGATGCCATTTACCCATTCGCTATTTTCAAATTCAAAATCTTTGAGGACAAGGTAATTTAAATGTTTTTCGTCTTGTTTTGAGACAGGCTGGCCAGGTGATGAGAGGTTTTGCATCCAGACTAGCCTGCCGTAATATTTACCATTGCTTTTGAAGCAATGTACTACGGTTTCTTTTTTGGGATCCATCCAATCGCCAAGTATTACATCGGCAGGTTGGGGTTGTGCGAAGGTGTTGGTTGTTTTGAGAAGAAGGATAACTACTACAAAGAACAGGTACTGTTGTTTACATAATGACATTAAAGCAAGTGTGATTTTTGTGGATGATGAGCGAAGAGAAATTTATAAACGGAATAAAATTGCGATTTATTGTCTGAGCCAAGGTACGCTTTATTACTGCACGCCTGTTAAGCTCCATTATTGATGAGAGCACCTCTGCTTAATGCTAAGGAGCACCTCTCCCCTTGCCTCCCGATAAATCGGGACAGGCTCTCCTGATGAATCGGGACAAGTTCTCCTCAAGAGAGCACCTCTCCCTAACCCTCTCCACAAGAGAGGCGATTTTGTGGTGGTGTTTGTGGTTGAAAGATTTTTATATATTTGGGCTAGGGTTTATTGTTTTTAGGTTAGGCAACGGCACTTTCGGGTGCCGTTGTTTTTTTATTTTAAGGTGATTTATAATATTATATTTGAGCATAGATACTAACCTCAAAGCAGCTTCATTATTATATTGGTTATGAAAGAAATTGAAACATATGTTCGAACAACAATTACAATCATGGGTTTGGCATATCCAATATTGTTACAAGTAATTGCAAGACTAGATGAAAAATACAATTCTACTCATATTGTTGAGTTATTTGAAAAAGAAACTAGTAAGAGATGGTTTCGAAGCTTATTGGTAATATCTTTAATTACCACTTTAATATGGACATTTCATTTTGAGCCACTATTACAAATTAATGGATTAGATTTTATAATAAATAATTCTGCAATTCTATTAGTATTTTTAGCTTCGACAGGCTTAGTGACAGCATTTTTATTTTACGTAAATAGAATAATTACTTATTATATTCCAAAGAAGTTTGTTGAATATCTTATCAAGAAACACAACAGCACCAAAGACAACACAATATTTTTAAACGCTATTGGAGATGTCTTACTTCATTCTATACAAAAGCAAAACAACACAATTGCATTAAGAATTTCTCGATTTCTGTATCAAATTTTTAGCGAAAGAAGAAATGATCTTAAAAAAAATGAAATTATCTATCCTTACGAATACTATTCAATTATTACAAAAACAATTGAAGAATTAGCAGCTATAAAAGGAAAAAATAATTCACAAATGGAAAATCAATTTGCTAGTACGGATTTTCTGATAGGAAATTTGGCAGATTATAAAATCTCAGAAGCGACTTATAGTTGGTTGTGGAATAATATTCTAATTTATATTAAATACGAAAAAGATGACATGCTTCTTATCTATTGGCAGGCGGCAGATCAGTATTATAACTATAATTTACCTTACATTGCTAATAAATACGGCTCTGGCACTTCTGAAATACTCAACCAAGAAGAAATTGATAAAAGAAATTTAGAGAGAGATGAGTTTTTAAAGATTAATTATTTTCTAGGTGCCCTATTACTATACAAAAAGAAACATCAATGTATTAAACGAATATTTAACTTTACTAATAGCGTTCCATATAAATATTCTCTTTTACCATTAAGAATGACAGATGTATTTAATGGTTATTTTAAATACACAAATCAATATGACCGTTCTTTATCTTTCTTGTCTCAGAAATTTCCATTCCCTGAATTAGAAGGGCTAAAAGCAGATGCAATAATCCGAAAATGGATAGGCACTTATTTTGCCTTATTGTTTATTAGACAATATACATTAACATCAACATTAAGCTACTACTCACCATTAGATTTTCCAGAAATTCCAAAGACACAAGGAGAAATTAAACATTGGATAGAATATTTGCCCTACTTTAAAAAGCAAATCATATCAATATCTGAAAATAATGAGCTACTCAAAGCTATTGATTTTGATTTTTTAAATAACGAATGGTACAATGATAGCAAGAAGCAAAAACCAGAAGATTATCTGAATTCTTTTATTAAAAAACTTGAGGCCGCATATAAAACTGGAAGTATAAATACCAAAATTGACAGTAAAAAAGTATTAAAATTTACAACTGCAGCTAAAAACCTACTTGGAAAAATATTTAAAAATTTGACCGACATAAGTAATTCTGAGGAGCTAGATGACTATGAAAGTCGATATATAAATGGTGGAATTTTGATCGATAAGAAGGATCCGTTCACCAGTAACCCAGAAATAAACCATCTTGATTTTGAAACATACTTGCCATCAGTTATTGGTGATAAAGTTAACGAAGGAGTTGCGCTTACATTTTTGGATAATGCAAAAAAGCGTTACTTATTAAAATCAGAAGATATAATTACTGTAATCAATACACTAAATAATTTTAAGGATTATACTTTTATATGTTTTGGCAACAACATATTTGATATAGTAGAAAACGCATTGAATTCACAGAATCAAAGTAAGCCTAAGATTATTAACCTTCCAAGTATTCGCTTAGTTGCGGATTCAGTTTTTATTTTACCTAACAAAGAATTACCTAAGTTCATTTTTAGAAAAATTGACTTAGCTAAAAACACTAAATACTCTCTTGAAGAAATTGAAAAAAGTACGAATTTATTTGCATCAGTAATTGACCTAAATGAACGAGAAGATTTAAGGAAAGAGTATATTACAAGTGATAGTGAAGAGGAATTATTAAAATCAGTACTATTAATCATTAGTTTCAATTTGGAAATTCAATTTGTCAAAAAATCCAATATCACACAATTAATTAGATATTCTGAATTAAGACAACAAGGATTACCTAATAAACTTGAAGAAGTAAATCTGTAGATTGGAATGTTCAAACTAAACCCGATGGAGGCCGGATGGATGTGGGGAGGCTTGCCATGCAAGCGGCCGAGAGCGGGACTGGAGTTAATGCAGGGAGAAGGCGTTTGTTTTCCAAAAAAAAGAAAGAAATTTACTTTTTAGTTTTCTTAAAAACAGCATCATCAATCCCCTTATTAATAACATACCCCGAAAAACTAAGCATAATTTTTCCTTTATTCTCCTTTTGCTTATCGGTGTTCTCCTTTGCGTAATTATTTAAATCGGCCGAAACTGCTTTGGGCATTTTAAACTTTTTAGTGTCGATGGTAAACGTAACCTTATCGGGCAATGCATAGGCGGCATTGCTGCCGTAAACATATTCGGCATTTACGGTGCCGTTGGTTTTGCTGGTAATTTGCGAGCGCATAACAATTTTGCGCTGCGCATCGATCCAGAATTTTCCTACTACAATATCATTAGTATCGCTCACCGGTAAAATATTGATGATGGCAACGGGCAAACCATTTAACACATCGTTCATTAAAAACACTGCCGTAAACGCTGCCGTATCGCGCAGTGAGGCCATCATATTTTCAGGCCCTTGTTTGGGCAATATGGCTATGCCTTTGCTTTGTATGTGAAACTTATCAGGCTGCTTAAAAAACACTTTGGCATTTACGGGCAGTATGTTTATGAAAGGAATGTCGGTTTTAATTTTTACATCGGCCGTGTAGTCCTTTACTTTCTGGAAGGTAAGGTTTACATCGCGCAGTATTTGCTTACTGTCGGTTTGCTGTGCATGGGCAAACGTTGAAGCGCAGAAGAAAAAGGTGAAACAAATCAATTTAGTCATCTGAATATTTATTTTTTTTAATAGGCCAGATGGAATGCCCATGATAATTATGTCGGTTTTTATCTTTTGTATCATGGGCATTTCATGACAGAATATCTTTTTTATTGAACGCAAACACGGCCACACTTACAAACACAATGCAATGTATGAGCAGCACCATGGCCGATTGCATGATCTGGTGCGTATCCAAAGGCTGGTCGAAGAAGTTATGCCATATGACCATGTGCGTGGTGAACAGGAAAGGTTTTATGTTATCGAAAAAAGGAACATCCATGGTGCCAATGATGGTGAACAAAATTATAACAGCCATGGTTGACATGATGGGCCCGATGGAATTATCAGAAAAAACAGAAAGCATTAATGACAATGCAGCCACCGTTACCAGCGATAAAAATGAAATAGCCAGAGCGCAGGCAAACCTCCACGAGAGATCCTGTGCCTGCAGGATGGTGATACCATCGCTTTTTAACACGAGCAGGTCGCCATCGCCAAACACAAGGCGGCTAACAAACAGCGCCAGTACGGCAAGCCATGCCAGCAATACAAACGTGTAAATGCAACCGGCAAAAAATTTGGAAAGAATCATCTGCGTTCGGGAAACGGGTTTGGCTGCCAGCAAACGTATGGTACCCATAGCAGCTTCGCCCGACACAAGATCGCCACCCACTAAAGCTACCAGCAACGGTATTTGCACAATGAGCATTTGCAGTATGATGAAACAAACCATGTTGCCGTTGAGCATTTTGCCCTGCACTTCGAACGTTTGTTCCATGCTTTGTGTGATGAAACCAATGTACGATTCGCCATCGGCATACATGGCCAGTTGAATGAGCGATACAATAACGGTAACAGCAATAAAGCCGATGTAGCTGCGCGGCTTGGCAGCAATTTTTTCGAGCTCTATTTTAGTCAGCTTCCACATGTTATTGCACAGGGTTTATGAGTTTCATAAAATAATCCTCCAGCTTGCGTTTGCTTTCGATAGATGTAATTTTTATTTGCTGGCTTACAAGGAAAGCATTGAAGACAGCTACTTCTTCCTTAGATACATTCATGACCACCTTATCATGGGCCACGGAAACCATTTTGTTTTTCCAGGAGCTGTTTGCCACCATTGCAGCAACCAGTGCATCAGGATAAAAAGAAAATGTGGTGATGAGCTGTTCGCTGTTGAGCAATTCGCTTACGCTGCCCTCAGCAATATCTTTTCCTTTGTTGATGATGACCATGCGTGATGCTATCAATTCAATTTCGGGCAGTACATGCGATGAGAGCATGATGGTTTTGCCTTGTTGCTGGTTTAAATGCAGGAGCATGTTGCGCAATTCGATAATGCCCACAGGATCTAAACCGGTGTTGGGTTCATCGAGTATGATAAGTTCGGGATCGTGCATTAATGCCTGCGCTAAACCCAAACGTTGTTTCATGCCATGCGAATAGGTTTTTACGAGATCGTTTCCGCGGTTGTTTAGTCCTACAAAGTCAAGCATCTCCTCTACCTTGTTTTTTGCAGGTGTGATGCCGGAGAGTTTTGCGAAGAGTTCTAAATTTTTTTTGGCGGAGAGGTACCTGTAAAAATCAGGCTTTTCGATAATGCAGCCGATGCGTGATAAAATGTAGTTGCGGTTTTGTGTTAATGCTTTACCAAAAACCTGTACGTTGCCGCTGGTGGGTTTTATTAAACTGAGCAACATGCGTAGCGTGGTGCTTTTACCAGAACCATTAGGGCCGAGGAAGCCGTAGATGTCGCCTTTGTTTACGGAGAGGTTAAGACCATCAACAGCTAAAAAACTTCCGTAGCTTTTGCTTACGGACTGTAGCTGTACTAGAGGATGGCTGCTCATAAACTTAGATTATAACATTGTTACTGATAACTATGTTTTTATAATGCTAATTATTGTTTCCCACGGAGGCACAAAGATCACGAAGAAATACTTTGCGGGCTTTGTGTCTTTGTGGGAACTGCTCTTAAACCTATACATCAAAAAAAATCCCGATTCGAATGAACCGGGATTTTAAATTTTTAACCTATCTGAACTCTTTTGAAGACTTTGATGGTAAGGTCTTTTTCAACACCATCTAAATACTGGCGAACTGTTTTTTTATCTTCTTTGATAAATGACTGGTTCAGCAGTGTTGATTCCTGGTAGAACTTGTTGAGTTTGCCCATCGCAATTTTCTCAATCATGTTTTCAGGTTTGCCTTCAGCACGAGCTTGTTCTTTTCCGATCTCGATTTCGCGGTCTAATGTTGACTGATCAACATCATCCTTATCAATAGCTACAGGATTCATAGCAGCAATTTGCATAGCTACGTCACGTCCTGCTTCTGTTGCTGCTGATGCAGAACTTAATCCTACCATAGCAACAACTCTATTTCCCGGGTGAATATAAATAACCACTTTAGGAGCTTCCACCACTTCATAGCGAGTGATCTCGATCTTTTCACCGATCTTACCTACCATGTCGATTAATTTATCGCCAACGGTAACACCTTGCATTGGTAATGCTCTTACAGCATCAGCATCTTTTGAATTGTTGCTTGCAGCAAGGTCTAAAATATCTTCAGCAAACTTTACGAACTCAGCGTTTTTTGCAACGAAATCTGTTTCGCAGCTAATAGCAACTAAATAACCTTTAGTGGCATCAGCATTTGTTTTTGCTACGATGTATCCTTCTTTTGCTTCGCGATCGGCACGATTAGCAGCTACTTTTTGTCCTTTTTTACGTAACTCATCAATAGCTTTTTCAAAATCACCGTTAGCTTCCACTAAAGCTTTTTTGCAATCCATCATACCTGCACCGGTCATCTGGCGCAGTTTATTTACATCACCAGCACTTATTGTTAATGTACTCATTTTAAAATTCTGTCTCTAAATAAAAAAATTAATCTTTTTTACGTGGGCCTGCACCACCTGTAGGTTTGCGGCTACGTGTTCCCGGTTTTTTTGCCGGGCCTTTTGGCTTGTCTCCACCTTCTTCTTCACCTTCTTCAGAAGCCATTGCAAATTCCTTATCGTTATCGCCTTTTTCTCCGCTTTCATCTTCAGCAGCAACTTCGCGCTCACGCTCTGATTCTTTGTCCATTTTACGCTCAGAGATACCTTCTTCAATTGCTTTAACCATAGCATTCATGATCAAAGAAATTGATTTTGTAGCATCGTCATTTGCCGGGATCGGGAAATCGATTGGTGAAGGATCAGTATTGGTATCGCAGATAGCGATGGTAGGAATTCCTAATTTTTGTGCTTCGCTAACAGCGATATGTTCTTTTAATACATCAACAATAAATAAAGCAGCAGGAAGACGGGTAAGATCAGCAATACTTCCGATAAGTTTTTCCATTTTAGCTTTTTGACGGCTAACCTGTAAACGCTCTTTTTTAGAAATGTTGGTGAAAGTCTCATCTTTCATGAAACGATCGAAACCTGTCATTTTTTTAACAGACTTACGTTGCGTAGCAAAGTTGGTTAACATACCACCGGGCCAGCGCTCAGTAATGTAAGGCATATTTACAGATTTTGCAGCGTTGGCAACAATATCTTTAGCTTGTTTTTTAGTAGCAACGAAAAGTATGCGTTTTCCTGACTTTGCAATTTGTTTAATCGCATCGCAAGCCTCATCTAATTTAGCTGAAGTTTTGTTCAGGTCGATGATGTGAATACCATTGCGCTCCATAAAAATATAAGGAGCCATTTTTGGATTCCATTTGCGTTTGAGGTGACCAAAGTGGCAACCAGCGTCTAACAATTCCTGTGTGTTGATGGGCATGTATCTTGAAATAATATTTTTTAACGTTTACTGAATTGGAATCTCTTACGAGCTTTCTTCTGACCGCTTTTCTTACGCTCAACCATACGAGGATCACGTGTAAGTAAGCCTTCTTTTTTCAAAGGAGGACGATTTTCAGCGTTCATTTCAACAAGAGCGCGTGATATAGCAAGACGGATAGCCTCAGCCTGGCCAGTGATACCGCCACCTGCAACGTTTGCTTTTACATCAAACTGCTCATTAGCGTTGATGATTGCAAAAGCCTGTGTTACTTTATTCTGAAGCGGGCCAGTGGTGAAATATGTTTTGTACTCGCGGTTGTTTACCGTGATTGCACCTGTACCTGGAGTTACATAAACACGGGCTACTGCCGTTTTACGTCTTCCTATTTTGTGGGTAATATCCATCGTAATTATATGTCTAATTTAACAACTCTTGGGTTTTGTGCTTCGTGGCTATGCTCATTACCAACAAAAACGCGCAGGTTTTTCTTGATAGCATCGCTCAATTTATTTTTTGGCAGCATTTTATGCACTGCGTTCTCGATAATACGCTCAGGATGAGTTTTCATCATTTGAGCATAAGACGTAAAACGCTGACCACCTGGGTAACCCGTGTGGCGCACGTACTGTTTCTGATCTGCTTTTTTACCAGTGATCTTCACCTTTTCAGCATTGATGATAATCACGTTATCACCTGCATCTGCATGAGGGGTAAAACCCGGTTTATTTTTTCCGCGTAAAATGTTGGCCACCTGGGACGACATACGACCTAAAACAAGGTCAGTAGCATCTATAAGTACCCACTCTTTTTTTGCAGTTTTCGCGTTAAGCGACACTGTTTTATATGATAAAGTATCCACCGTATTATGTATTAACTTTTTACAATTGGGGACGCAAAAGTAGTATTTATTTTCAAATCAGCAAACGTTATCAACAAAATAGTGTGAACACTTAAAAATTATATGGTGGAAAAGTGGTTTATAGAGGTGGGTTTTTCACAAAATGATGATGTTTTTTAACAGGAAAGAAGTCATGAACCAGTTTGGAGTGAGATCATAAGCCTGCACATTTGAACCGGACCCGATCAGTTTTCGGCTTCGGCCCTGTTCTTACCCCACAACATGGGAACGTAGTAACAGGCTATAAAAACAAAGCCCAAAGCGAAGAAAATTGCTGCATAGGTTCTGGTGGTATCCTCATAATAAAACTCACCTGTCATCCACACAGAATTTGCCATTATCCATGAACACACCGCCAGGTTATGCCACAATTCGCTTTTAAAGTTCCTGAATTTCCAGGTGATGAAAAAAGCAAGAAGTATTGTTGGGAATATCATGATCATACCCATTGTTCTCCAGGTAAGTACCCAGCAGGTATCTTTTAACAGCCATAGCAAAATGTGAAAGTTTTCGAACCTTCGCATTTTATCTGTGCCACTCATAAAATTTAATGGACTGTTTTACTAAGCTACTTTAAGCTTATTCAGGTTGGACTTGTTGATCTTTGTAACAGCGTAATCCAAAGTAACAACGTATTCTTTTTTGCTCTTTTGAGAAGGGATGTCATACATCAGATCCAGCATGATGGCTTCACAAATGGAGCGAAGACCGCGTGCACCTAATTTAAATTCGATCGCTTTTTCTACAATAAAATCAAGTACCGATTCTTCAAATGTCAATTGAATACCTTCCAAGTCAAAAAGCTTTTCGTATTGCTTGATCAAAGCATTTTTTGGCTCTGATAAAATCTGGCGAAGAGCACTTCTATCCAATGGTTGTAAATAAGATAAAGCCGGAAGGCGACCTATTAACTCCGGTATCAATCCGTATTTTTTAAAGTCAGCAGGAGCTACATATTGGTAAACATTTCCCTTATCAAAATCATCAGCATCCTTCTGGCTGCTGTAACCAATAGCTTGTGATTGTAACCTGCGTTCAATGATTCTGTTGATGCCATCAAATGCACCTCCACAGATAAACAAAATGTTCTGCGTATTTACAGCGATCATCTTTTGCTCAGGATGTTTACGCCCACCCTGTGGTGGAACGTTGATGATGGTATTCTCAAGCATCTTTAGCAATCCTTGCTGAACACCTTCGCCACTTACATCACGGGTGATGGATGGATTGTCGCTCTTACGGGCTATTTTATCTATTTCATCAATGTAAACAATACCATGTTCAGCAGCAGTTACGTCATAATCGGCAGCTTGCAGCAAACGTGTTAGAACACTTTCTACATCTTCGCCCACATAACCTGCTTCTGTTAATACAGTAGCATCAGCAATGCAAAAAGGAACTTTTAAAATTTTAGCAATGGTGCGTGCGAGAAGCGTTTTACCAGTTCCCGTTTCGCCTACCATCAGGATGTTTGATTTTTCGATCTCAACATCATTATCCTTTTTACCACCATGGGCAATACGCTTAAAGTGATTATAAACGGCAACACTTAAAACTTTCTTTGCATAGTCTTGACCGATCACATACTCATCCAAGTGCTTTTTTATTTCAGCAGGCTTTAAGAGAGTAATACCTGCACTAAACTTTCCTTTAGGCTGATCGGTAACTTCCTGTGCAATGATCTGCTGTGCCTGCGTTACACACTGGTCACAAATATGCCCGTTAAGACCTGCAATAAGAACCTGTGTGGCACTTTTATCGCGGCCACAAAAAGAGCATTTAACTTCCGCCTGCTGTTTTTTCAATTCGAATAATTTTTCCGCAAATTATAATAACTCAAACAAAAAAAGAAATTTATTTAGTTGCTTTATTACGTAATAAAACCTCATCGATCATTCCGTAGTTCTTTGCTTCTTCAGCCGTCATCCAGTAATCACGATCACTGTCTTTCCACACTGTTTCGTAATCTTTTCCACTGCTTTCCAGCACAGTGGGATCCGAAGCTTGGAATTCACGTGACTTGAAGTCGCGGC
>JADMIO010603855.1_pt1 | contig 100442 bp, 77 predicted proteins | sample 8958161 | NCBI WGS metagenome assembly JADMIO01 (sample SAMN16585339, study PRJNA669376) | soil metagenome | isolation source: Crop rotation soil | place: USA: Cullars Rotation, Alabama | collected 2011 | reverse complement strand
GCCGCGACTTCAAGTCACGTGAATTCCAAGCTTCGGATCCCACTGTGCTGGAAAGCCCAACCTTAACGCCCTTGGAGAATTTCCCTTCGTCGTACAGCATGCCATTGGGATGGTAGCGTTTCCAAAGGCCGGACTTCAGTTCACCCGCTTCAAATGAACCGGTCTGCATCAGCTTTCCGTTATTGCGGTACCACGCCCACTTCCCTGCGATCTTCCCATCCGAGTATTTCCCGAAGGCTCGCAGGACGCCGTTCTTGAGATAGTACTTCCACGGTCCGACCTTCTTGCCCTTCGAGTACTTTCCGACGCTGGCGACCGTACCGTCTTTGTAGTACTCCGTCACGATTCCGTTCTTTAGCTTGCCCTTCGTGTCTGCGTTGCTCTGCTTCATGGTTTAATCCACAAACATGAATTCATTCGAAAGCAGCAGCACCTGCACATACTTTTCCCACGCCGTCAGCCGCACGATAGGCTTGGGCGGTACGGGATTGTATTCGTTTCTGGCGTTGTATTCGGTCACGGTTCCGTTGGCCGCTTTAAAGCTCAACACCGGTGTCCATTGGAAGGCATCGGTGTTCGGGCTGGTCTGGCAATCGACCGCGAAATCCAGTGTGTCCCCAGCCTTCACTTTCACCGCATCGACCTTTGTTTCCTTTTCGACACCGAACGCTACATACACACCCAGTTCCCCACCTGAGCTCGAAACGATGCGGCCTCGCACGCCATCCCCGGCCACCTTCTCCGGATGCTTGAGCTTGCCCTTGATACTGACTTCACCGTCTTCGGGAGCCGTCCAGCGCCGGATGGCTGCGTGAGCGGCATCGTTGCCGGGATGCCCGCCGTCTTTGTTGATCAGCACGAAGCCGAGTTTCTCATCGGGCACTTTCGGGCCCACCTGCCACGTGTCGCCACTGCGATGCCCCAGCTTGGTGAAGTTCTTAATCCGCTTGGTGGCTTCGTCGTATTCGCCATAGCCGTAGCTCCACAGAATCACCTTGGGCTTGGGCTGCGTAATGTTCGAAGCCGAATCGCCCAGCTTGAGGAATTCATCGGCAAGCTTCAGTTCGTCGGCGTTGGGGGCTCGCCCGAACAGCGTGCGATAGAGCGCCGTCACGCGGCTGCCGGTCTGGGTTTCGTTCAGGATTTCCGGGCGCTTGAGCATGAATTGCGCCTGTTCCACCACGAACGGGCTGTTCATCATGAACAAGGCCTGCTGTGGCACGGTCGTCGAATAGCGCCGTGGGCTATGGACATCGGGGCTGGCGAAGTCAAACGTACGGAAGAGTCCCGGCAGGTTCTGGCGGTCGATGAACAGATACACGGAGCGGCGCAACGAGAAGCTGTCCTTGCTCGGATCATCGGTCACCACGCGGACCATTTCGCCTTCCATCTTGTAGGTGGTCGTCGGGTTTTCGATGAAGTTCACGGGCTTGCCGCCAATGGCCGGGCTCAGGTGTCCGGCGGCTTGCAGCAGGCTGTCGCGCATGGCTTCGAATTCCAACCGGCGGCGGTTCTGCCTCCAGAGCAGCGTGTTTTCCGGGTCGAGCGTGCGGTCTTCGGCGATGTCGTCGCTGGCCTGCTGGTAGGTGCTCGAGAGCATGATCAGCTTGTGCAGGCGCTTGAGTGACCAGCCTTCGGACATGAAGCGCACGGCCAGATCGTCGAGCAATTCCGGATGCGTGGGCTTGTCGCCTCGAATCCCGAAGTCCGACGGTGTGCGGACCAGTCCCATGCCGAAATGCTGCGCCCAGACGCGGTTGACCATCACGCGCGCCGTGAGCGGATTGTTCGGGCTGGCGATCGCGCGGGCCAGTTCCAGACGTCCGCTGCCGTCGGTGAAGGGCTTGGAGGAAACATCGGAGAGCACGGTCAGGAATTTACGCGGAACTTTCTCGCCCTTGTTGTTGGCATTGCCCCGGATGAAGACCTGCGGTTCGGTTGGCGTCGGAGCGTCTTCCATGGCCATGGCGCAGGACGGCGCGCCCGGATGCGTAATATGCAGGCCTTCGACCTTCTTGCGCAGTTCGCGGAGCTTGTTCTCGTCATCGCGGTTGAATATCTTTTCGGCTTCGGTGAATGGGACGCTCGGCGGAGCCTTCGGGTCATACAGGGCCAGCCGCAGCGCTTCCTTGTCGGCGTCGGCGTGAGCCGCTTCCTGTCCGTTGGCCACAAGCAGATTGGCGAAGGTCACGGCGGCTTCTTTAATGTTCGCCGGAGGCTTCTCCGTAAAGGCCTTCTTGACCAGCGCGTTGCCCTTGGAGTTGGCGATCAGGTCCTTGGACTTCGCCGCGAAGTCAGCGTCTTTCAGGGCCGCCAGATCCAGCCAGAGCGTGAAGGCCGGGTCGGTTTTACGCGGTTCGGTCTTCAAGTACATGATCCAGCGGTCGAGTACGTGTCCGATCACATCACGCTTGGTGGCGATGGCCGAGACCTTTTCGCCGGGGTTTTCACGGGCTTCTTTGGCGCCCAGTAGATAATCATCAAGCTTTTCGGCTTTGCGCAGCGTGAGGAGCTTTTCGTTGTACTTCTTGGTCTTCAGATTCAGCAATTCGGCATCGGCTTTCTTCACTTCTTCCAGATAGACCTTGTACATCGCTTCGTCTTTAGGAAGGCCAATCTGCGGGAGTTCCTTCGGTTCATTGGAACTCGCGAACACGCCATACAACGAATAGTAGTCCTTGGTCGGGAACGGATCGTACTTGTGATCGTGGCAACGAGCGCACGTAACGGTCAGGCCCTGCAAGCCTCGGAACGTTACATCGATACGGTCGTCGATGATATCGGGCTGTATGTTGATGAAGCGGCGGCCGAGCGTCAGATACCCGAGAGCCGCCAGATGCTGCTTATCGGCCTTTTCCGGTCCAGCCACCAGACGGTCAGCGGCAAGCTGGTACTGCACGAATTGATCGTAAGGCATGTCATCGTTCAGCGCCTTGATGACCCAATCGCGATACGTGTAGCTGAAGGCGTAGCGGCGTTCTTCCTGGAAAACATAGCCCTTGGTGTCGGCGTAACGGGCCACATCGAGCCAGTGCCGTCCCCAGCGTTCTCCATACAACGGCGAAGCCAGCAGGCGGTCCACGACCTTCGCGAACGCATCGGGGGCTTCGTCCTTCAGGAACGCATCCACTTCATCGGCCGTCGGAGCAAGTCCGGTCAGATCGTAGGTCGCTCGGCGGATCAGAGTCCGTTTGTCGGCGGGCGCGGACGGCTTGAGGCCCTTCTCTTCGAGCTTGGCCAGAATGAACGCATCGACCGGAGTTTTCAACCAGGCCTGACGCACGCATTTCGGCGGCGTCTGAGCCTGCGGTTTCTTATACGACCAGAAGGCCTTGGCTTCGTCCCAGTTGATCGGACCGGACTTGATCGCCGCGTTGGCCACTTCTTCGCGCGGGTCTGGAGCGCCCATGCGGACCCACGCTTCAATGTTGGCCACATCTTCGGGAGGCAGTTGCTCCTTCGGCGGCATCTTCAGATCATCGTCTTTGTATTTGATGGCTTTGAGGATCAGGCTTTTTTCGGGCTGTCCGGGCACTAGCGCGGGACCGGAGTCCCCACCCTTGAGCAACCCGTGCCGCGAGTCCACGGCGAGGCCGCCCTTCGTTTTGATCCCGTTGGTATGGCAGCTATAGCAGCGATCCACCAAGACCGGCCGAATTTTAGTCTCGAAGAATTCCACGCTGGCGGCATCCAGCTTCTTATCCGTCTTGGCTTCCACCCCGTGCACGACCGCTGCACATGTGAGGCCCATCCACAGTGCGAGGATCATTTGGAAGTGTGGTGACCGGCGAAGCATGGCGAACGTCCCTCGTGGGGAGAAACTTACCGGCGAATCAATGCTGCAAGTCAAGCCATGAGCGTTACTTACCGCAGTGAGATTTCCCCTCGGCATTCAAACGTATAACCGTATGAGTGAAAAGGGTTTGATCCTCAAAACGGAGCCGAAAAGGACTCATTAGTCTGCATACTCTTATAGAGGGCCTTTGCGTGGTGAAAGTATGGAATTTACGAGGAAAAATGTAGGTTGGTCGCCAATACCCTGTCCATCCGGTCGCATGGGTTAAGGCAGGTGGACGGTGGACAGCAGAAATGCCCTAGGCGGCCCTGTCCGTCCGGTCCACATGCCTTAGGTCAGGTGGACACCGGACACGGGGCTGGCAGGTTCCGGGTTCTGGCTATACTTAGGTGCATGCCCACTCAACCCAACACCACACGCGGCACTCGCGGGAAGAAGGCGCTGAAGGTAGCCATCGAACGCGAAGTGCAGGTATATATCGAGGAAGATGCCGAAGCTCTGGTATCGAAGCATTCGCACGGTCCGGCGGGAGAAATCAGCCGTCCGGCTCCCAAGCGTGGCTTCCTGCGCCGCAAGCGCTTGGAAACGTACACCGGCCCCGGCGGACGGACGCTGCGCCTGACCAAGGCCGCCATCGTGTCCGCTCTGGTGTTCGACTACCCCGACTGGACCGACCGCCAGATCGCCGCAGCGGCGGGTCTGAACAAACGCAGCCTGTACAAGCTTAAGTTCTATTCGCAGGCACGGCGGTTCCAGCAGGGCTGGCATCTCTGATTTTAGATGGTTGATTTTGGATTGAATGGCTGTGTGCGTCCGGTCCATATGCCTTAGGGCAGGTGGACGGTGGACACGGGGATTATCATAAACACAACAAGTTCGTCATCCTGAGCGTGCGAAGGATCTGGGTGGCGGATTGGGGCGGGTGTAGAGCGAAGCGAACCGGAACGGCAACTACCACCATCCTTGGCTCACTCCGTTCGATACACTGTCTGGTGGCAGTAGCCAGATCCTTCGCAAGCTCAGGATGACCGTCTTGTGGTGTTTTGGTGAATGGAATAGTATGTCCTTGTTGGAATGTTTTGATAAATTAATATTCTTGTAACTAACCATCATCTATAGAGCCCTACTAATGAAACAATACTATACCTACATCATGGCGAACGTCTCAAGGACTCTATATATAGGAATGACCAATACTTTAGAACGACGCGTCTATGAACATAAGAATAAACTCATTGAAGGCTTTACGTCTAAATACAATATTACTCTATTGGTTTATTATGAAGTATTTGACTCTCCCATGGATGCTATTGGCAGGGAAAAGCAACTCAAGGGATTGTTACGACCCAAGAAGATCGAGTTAATAGAATCCATTAATCCTGAATGGAATGATTTAAGTCGTGAGTGGAAAGGCATTGATTGGAATTCGTAGTTCTTTGTAGTCTTAAACATAACCATGCGGTCATCCCAAAACCAAATCATCTTAACACAACAAGACGGTCATCCTGAGTTTACGAAGGATCTGGCTGCTGCCACCAGACGGCCTATCGAGCTATGCGAGCCCAGGTACTCCGAAGATCGAAGCACTTCAGGCTCGCCTTCGCTCAACACCCGACCGAATCCGCCACCCAGATCCTTCGCACGCTCAGGATGACCGTGTTGTTGTAGTAGGGCTAATGAAGTTCCCCCTGTCCGCCGTCCACCTGCCCTAAGGCACGCGGACCGGACGGACACGGAGACTATCACTACAGGTTCGGGTTCTCGTCGGCCAGACGCTCCAACGCTTCGTCCACGTAGCCTTCCGCAGCCGCTTGTTCCTGTGCACGTAGTTCTGACTCCGCCGTACGCGCTTGCTCTTGATCGTTCTTAAGCGCCTGTTCACGTGCATGTTCCAATTGTTGCTGTTCTTGAGCGATGGCCTTTTCCCATGCATCTTTCAAGACGGGGTCCACGCTTCCGGGCAGCCGTCCGGTGTCCACCTGCCCTAAGGCATATTGACCGGACGGACAGGCTTCAACCTTGACCGGAGGTGTCCGGTATTTTCCCCCGCCTAGACCCGAGTGGACACCGGACGGTGAAATCTTCCGGTAACGCTGCGGTTGGAACGCACCCGCTCGCGGACATTCTTCGATCTGGCCACTTACGCGCAATTCTTTGAGCAGTTCAAAGACGCGCGAACGCTGTAGCCCGATCTTATCGGACAACTCTTTGCCTGTGATGCCTTCGCCTTCAGACGGAATGAAGTCGAAGAGCTGCTGTGCCCGGTTACCCGCCTTCGGGTCCGTCGCCACTTCATACCCATCCGGGGTAAGGTCGAACTCCAAACGGTCCGGCGTGGCGCTGAAACGCCCCTTGGCCAGCAGCGTCCGGCGATTGCTGCCGTCTTCCGGAGCAGCCAGCCGGATGATCACATCGGCAGCAGCTTCAAGCGCCGAGCTTCCACGCGCCTTGTTCCCGTTCTTCTGGCTGTGGTGGATCACCAACACGGCCACATTGCGCGCAGCCGCTTCGGCCTTGAAGAGATTGAAGACCTCTTCGGTATGCGAAGCGTTGTTTTCTTCTTCGCCCTGCATGCCCGACCACGCGCCCAGGGAATCGATCACCAGAATCCCGGCTCCGCGCTGCTGGGCCCACTCTCCCGCCACGCGTAGGCTGCGTTTCAACGGCATGCGGGCAAATTCCCGTTCCCGCCGCGATAGAAACCAGACCGGCGCTTGATCGTTGATTCCGAACCGTACGCGCTTCTCGTTCAGCGTGGCCCGGCCTTCTTCGGTCATGTATACCGCACCGGCGTGTTCAGCGTTCAGGCCCAGAAACGGCTGCCCGCTGGTCATGGCTTGCAGCAGTCCGAACAAGAGGTACGTCTTGCCCGTCTTCGGCGGCGCATGCAGCAACGTCACGCAACCTCGGGCCAGCAACCCTTCCCAGACAAAGCGCATTTCTTTTTCGAGCGCCAGATCGGCCACGTTCCAGACCGGCAGCCCCGACCATTCTCGCGGCGTCAGCGCCGGGAGTTCGGTTGCGGAACGATCCAGCCAGTCACGCAGCTCCAAGGGCCGCACACCGGAATCGATCTTGTCCAGCCCTTGCGTGAACATCCCGTGAAAGCGCCGCAGAGCCGCGCGTTCCTGAACGATCTCGCAGTAGCGTTCGATGTTGGCTGCTGTCGGTGTTTCTTCCATCAGCGTACGCAGCAGGTTGGGATCACCGAGCGCCTGCGTGAGTCCGCGTGCTTCGATTTCTCCAGCCACGCTGACGGGGTCAAGGTCCTCCGCCGGTTGCCTGAGGTGCAGGGTACTCAAGACATCAAACAGGAGTTGATGCGGGGCCTGATAAAAGTCCTGTGGCTTGAGGTCCGCACACGCGATAGCGGCCGCGCGCGCTTCAATCAACATGGCTCCAAGCACCGCACGTTCGGCTTGTGCGTCCTGGGGAACAGCAACGTCTTTGCGATCCATAGTTGGATCTCCTGATAAAGAGGGATATGAATTCCGCGTGGGGGCTGCGAATGAGCCCCGCGAGAAACGCGGTCGGTCTCTCACTTCCTACATATACATTAAATGGGGGCGTGCCCTTAAGCAGGGCTTGGGAAGGACTGTTGATATATACATGTGTACTGTATTCAATACTTTAAAATATCGAATAAATAATGCAATAGTGCCCATTAGGCGCAAGGTAATTGTGTCAAAATGACCTGATTTGAAGGGTTCTAATTCATACTAACACCACAAAACGGTCATCCTGAGCTTGCGAAGGATCTGGCGACTACCGCCGGACGGCCTATCGAACTGTGCGAGTCCAAGGACGCTGGTGAACGAAGCCCTTCAGGCTCGCTCCGCTCAACACCCGCCCGAAACCGCCACCCAGATCCTTCGACAAGCTCAGGATGACCACATCGGTATGTTGGGATGGATGAGTAGCGTGTCCGTCCGGTCGACATGCCTTAGGTCAAGTGGACGCCGGACACGGCAATACAATCCAAAATACCCCGCTACTTCTTCTTCTCCTCCACCATCGGCGGTGGCAGGTACGTCACGAAGCCCTTGGCGTTCACCTTGCGCTTGAAGATCTTGCCTTGCGTGAGCGCAAACAAGTAGGTGAGCTCCGGGCCGGAGAGCGCCACGCTGGTGATCGCCGAATCCGTGGGCGGCAGGATCAGCCCGACCGGACGGCCGTTCGGATCGAAGACTTGAATGCCCGAAGACGTACTGCAATAGAAGCGTCCGCGCGTATCGCAGATCATGCCATCGCCCTTCCCTTCCACGGTCCGCCCGAACTGGCGGAACGGCATCACCGGCATCTTGGCACCAAGGCTCGCATCGGCTTCGACTCGGAAGGCCCAAACCGCCGAACCACCGTAATCGGAGACGGCTAGCGTTTCCTGATTGGGCGAGAGTGCTATTCCATTGGGCAGCGGAATACCATTGTCCACGGCGCGGAGCTTTCCGGGGCCTTCCCAGAGCGTGACTTGCTTCTTGCCGGTCTCGGTGAAATACACGTGGCCTTTGTGCGTGACGACCATGTCGTTGACCTGCACGTCGCTGGCCAGCACTTCTTCCTTGCCTTCTTTATCATAGGCCACCAATTGCTTGGTCTTGTTAACGCAGGCATACAGCCGTCCGTCAGGCCCAAACTTCATGCCGCTCACGCCCTTGGCATTGGCGTTAAACGGACTGACGGTGCCTTCGACGGCCACCTTGAAGAGGCCATCCCCACCTAGATCGCTGAAATAGAAATTCCCATCCGCATCCGTGCAGGGCGCATCGACCATCTTGCGGCCTTCGACCACCACCTGCCAGCCTTCGCCATCAATCAGCAGCCCGGAGAGCGCCATATCGTTGGGCACATCGGGAACAGGCGCGGGCTTTGTGGGTTCGGTGCGCCAGAGCCAGCGCAAGGCATCAGGCAGGATCGCTCCGCCGTGCTTGCCGCTGTGCCCGCCATCGCCCATGGTTAAGGTGTAATCGTAACCTGCGAACTTCAACGCGGCGGCCATTTCCTGATTGCCCAGTGGCCAGTTGCCGTGAACGTTGTCCAGATCGGTGCTGCCTTCCTGCAAATACACGCGCAAGGGCTTGCGTTCGGTCTTGCGGATCGCCGAGGGATACCAGAACCCGCCGCGAATGTTCGTGAAGCTCCCGATGAAGCTGATTACTTTTCGAAACGAGTCCGGCCGGAACCACGCCGCATTGAATGCGCATATCCCGCCGCTGGAAATGCCCCACAGCGCGTGGTCTTCAGGCTTGGGACTGATCTTGGCGTGCTTGGTCACGAGCGGCCACATGTCTTCGAGCAGGAACTTCGCGCCGGTCTCGTCGGGTGTATCGTATTCGTAGCTGCGCGTGCTGCGGCCCTTCGCGCCGGGAGCCACACTGGGAACGTCGCCGGGATTGATGAACAGGCCCACCAACGGTGGGATTTCTTTCTTGGCGATCAGATTATCGAACACCACCGGCACGCGGAACTGACCTTTGGGAGAAACACAGCCGCCGCCATCGAAGAACACCATGATGGGGTATTCGGTCTCCGCGTTGAAGTTGGGCGGAAGATAAATCCAATAGCTGCGCGAGGTGCCCGGATAAATCTTGCTCTCGGTGAGCTTGTATTCGGTCACGGTGCCTTTGGGATTGGCCTCCTGTACTTCGGAGTCGGGACCAAGCTTGTAGTCTTCACCCGAGTAGGCGGAAAGGCTCAAGGCTATTGAACTGATGAGTATCATGACACGAATGGCAGCGCGGAACATGCAAACGTCTCCGGAGCATTGGGATTCTTCAAAATGTAGGATGTATTGAGTACGCCGGATGGCTAATTTTAGATTTTGGATTTTCGATTTTAGATTGGTCTGTGTCCGTCCGCTCCCTATGCCTTAGGTCAGGTGGACACCGGACGGCATCCCGTGTGCGCCGGTCGCTCGCCCTAGCCTCATTCAAGCGGCGCACACGGGTTCATACACTCCTCACACCACACAACGTGTCATCCTGAGCTTGCGAAGGATCTGGTTGCTTCCACCGGGATGCCTATCGAGCGTAGCGAGCTAAGGACGCTGATGATTGACGCCGTTACGGTTCGCGTCCGCTCAACACCCGCCGAAGCAGCCACCCAGATCCTTCGCAAGCTCAGGATGACCGTCTTGGAGTGTTGGGATGAATGGAGTGTTGTGTTGTATGGGGATGATTGGACGGTGTCCGTCCGCTCACCATGCCTTAGGTCAGGTGGACACCGGACGGCCTCCGTGTGCGCCGGTCGCTCGCCCTAGCCCCATTCAAGCAGCGCACACGGCAGCAATCCAAAATCGAAAATCGGCAATCGAAAATCCTACTCCTTCGTCGGAGCTTCCAGTTTCCGTAACCGCGCCAACTGAGGCCAACTGAACGCCACCCACGCCACGACGATCACGGTCCCTACTCCACCGCTCACAACGGCAAAAACCACGCCGAACCAACCGGCCACAAGCCCGGATTCGAACTCGCCCATTTCGTTGGACAGATTGATGAACACACCGTTGACCGCGCTGACTCGCCCCCGCATGTGGTTGGGCGTGCGCAGCATCACCAGCGTATGGCGCACCAGCACGCTGATGCCGTCCAGGATGCCGGTCAGGGCCAGCATCACAAACGAGAGCCAGAAGCTCGTCGAGAATCCGAAGATAACCGTCGCGATTCCAAAGCCCACCACGGACCAGAGCATCGCCGGGCCTGCTCGTTTCATCGGCGGCATGTGGGCCATGATCATCAGCATTGAGAACGATCCAACGGCGGGCGCGGCTCGCAGCCAGCCCAGTTCAGTGGGTCCAATATGCAGGATGTCTTTGGCGTATACGGGCAGAAGCGCCGTGGCTCCACCCAGCAGCACGGCGAAGAGGTCCAGCATCATCGCGGCGAAGATTTCTTTGTTCTCATAGACGAACCGGGCTCCAGCCAGCATGGATTTAAGCGACGGAGCTTCGGTGGATTTCTCCGAGGGCCGCAATTCAATAAAGAAAAGCGCGATGAAGAAGATGAGGGCTCCTGCCGCCGCCAGCAGATACACCAGCGTCGCGCTGAGATAGAGCGAAATCACCCAGCCGCCCAAGGCAGGCCCGACCACTTGAGCGATATGGAACGTACTGATGCGCCACGTTGTGGCGTTGGCCAGCAGCTTCTCAGGAACCAAGAGCGGGACGATCGATCCGCTGGACGGTCCGTGAAAGGCTCGGGCCACACCCGTGAGGAACATGATTCCGTACATCAGGTACACGGGCAGATCGTAGTCGCCTTCTGCCGTGCCGGGTTTGAATGCCTTATTGACCTTCAGCGCTTCTGACGTGACCGCCGGGGCATCCGTCATCTGAACGGGTAATGCAGGTCCTTGATGCGGGTAGTAGTGAGACAGCGCAGCGAGGCCCAGTGAGCAGAATAGAAAGCCAATCAGCAGGCATTGCATGATGCGGCGGCGGTCGAAGCGGTCGGCAATGTGCCCAGCGGGCAGCGCGAGCAAAACAATGGGAAACGCCTGAACGAAGCCCACCACACCCAGCGAGAACGCCGAATTGGTGCGTTCGTACAATTCCCAGCCGATGGCCATGCCCTGCATCTGCATGAACAGCAGAAATAAGAAATTGCCCATCGTAAAGCGGCTGAAACTGGGAATGCGAAAGGCTGCATAAGGGTCGTGCTTGGGTTCTTCGGGTGGTTTAAGCGGTGGCAGGTCTTCTTCGGGCGTATCTTCAGGGGCCGCAGAACGGGGCGTCGTCATTCGTACCTCAGGGCCTCAATCGGATCCAACTGCGCAGCTTTCCACGCCGGATACGTACCAAAGGCCACGCCATCCAGCAGCGAGACCCCTACGCTAACGGCCATGCCCCACCACGCAAACGCAACTTCCCAGCCCGTCATGCGCCCCACAGCCAATGTGAAGATAACTCCGAGCAGACACCCGATCAATCCGCCGCCCAGACAGATGATCAGCGACTCGGTCAGGAACTGGCGCAAGATGTCCGATCGTGTGGCACCAACCGCGCGGCGGATGCCCACTTCACGGCGTCGTTCGGAAACGTTGGCCAGCATGATGTTCATGATGCCGATGCCGCCCACGGCCAGTGAAATGCCCGCCGAACAGAGCATTACCACATTGAAAATCTGCTGGGACTGTTCAATCTGAGCGAGCAGGTCGCGCGCGACGTGTACTTCGTAGTCGCGCTTGTCCGGCGGCAGGGATTCCATATTGTGCGCAGCCGCAAAGATGCGTTCGAGGATCACCGAAGCGGTCTTCACTTCCGCAGAATCCCGGCAATGGAAGATGACTTCGCTAAGTTCATCCGAGAGCGGATTCTGAGTGGTACGGACCAGCGCGGCATTGAGCGGGATGTACATGCGGCGATTGACCCGCTGCGTGTCCCGGACTTCGTATTTCTTGTCGGTCTTTTCCTTGCCCTTTAACACACCGACTACTGAGTACGGTTCGTGATCGATGATGAGGGCTTCCCCGATGGCGGTGCTGACGGGGAATAGTTCGCGGGCCAGGTCTTCTTCGAGCACGCAGACCCGGCGGGCTTCGACTTCATCGGGAGGACTGAGCCAGCGGCCTTCGCGCAAGCCGTAGTTCATGACATTCAAGTAGGACGGCGTAGTCCCAACGATTTCGGCATCGAGCGGCTTTTCTCCCAGCCGTACTGAAGCCTGAACGACCTTGATGGGCGCATACGCATCGATCATCACGCAGGCTTGCGCGGCCTGTTCGGCTTCGCGGCGTGTGAGGCCTTCGGAATGCAGGCGCGTGGTTTTCTTGGCATCGCGGTCTTCGGATTTCTCGCCCTGCCCGCTGAGGCCCTTAATGTAGATATTATTCGCACCCAGCGCGGCCAATTGCTTGAGTACTTCGCCCTTCGCGCCTTCGCTCACGGCAATGACGGCCACCACGGAGGCCACACCGAAGATAATCCCGAGCATGGAAAGTCCGGCGCGGACCTTGTGGACCGCGAGGCCCTTGAGGGCCACTCGCACCGCACTGCGCCAATCCATCCCGTACATGTCCACGTGCAGAAACTCCATCAATCCATGTTTACTTCGTGTGCTTTTCGGGAATTTTCAATGATCTCTTCGCGATCGACTAGACCGTCCTTCAAGTGAATGACGCGGTCGGTGTATTCGGCCTTTTCCCGGTCGTGCGTGACTTGAATGATTGTACATCCCGCGCGATGCAGTGTCTGAAACACGGCCATGACGTCCTGCCCGGTGCGGCTGTCCAGATTCCCAGTGGGTTCATCAGCCAGGATCACAGCGGGATCAGTGACGAGGGCTCGCGCAATGGCCACACGCTGGCTTTGACCGCCGGATAACTCCGAAGGCTTATGGTGCAGGCGATCTCCCAGCCCGACCATGCTGAGAACCTTCTTAGCCCGGCGCTGGCGTTCTTCGAGAGGAATGCGTGCGTACACCAACGGTAGTGCGACGTTATCGACGATGTCTTCCTGCGAGAGCAGGTTGAATTTCTGAAACACGAAGCCTATTTTTTCATTGCGAAATTGGGAGAGCTGTTCGTCGTTCAGGTCCGAGACATCAATGCCGTCCACTTCGTAGAGGCCTTCGCTAGGCTGATGCAAACCACCGAGTACATGCAGCAGTGTACTCTTTCCAGAACCGGACTGGCCCATGATCGAAACGAATTCACCACGCTTGATTTCGAAGGTGACGCCTTTAAGGGCGTGTACAGGTCCGCTGACCAGATGATACGTCTTGACCAGATCTTTGGCGCGGATGACAGCGTGCCCGTTACTGGCAGTGATGCTCATGGGGCGGCCTTCTCCCCGCTGGCTTTGCTCGTGGCTACGCTGGGATCAATGGCGCTCAGGTCCATCACCCATTCACCGGTCTTGACACCGTTGAGAATTTCGATGGAGAGTCCGTCGCTGCGTCCGAGCGTTACATCGCGGCGTTCCTGATTGCGCTGATCCGCCGAAACCCAGACGTAGGGCTTGTTCAGAGCATCGTATTGCACCGAGGGGAACGGCACCAAAACACATTCGGGATCAAAGGTGTTGCCCGGAGCAGGCAGGCCTTGAATGTAGGCTTCGGCGGTATAGCCGAGCTTCAGATTGCTTTTCTCTTCCTGCGTAACGTCATCAAATGAAAGCGTAACCATACAGACATTGATGAAGGCTTCGCCGGACTTCTGCAAAGCCAGCAGAGAAAGCGCCATGTTCTTGTCCTGACTCACTCGCCCGATCTCGGTTACATGGCCTTTGAACGCCCGGCCCGGAAACGCGGGCAGCCGAATAATGCCGGACTGTGCGATCTTGATGCGAGGCAAATCGGCTTCGTTCACCAGGAGCTTCACAGTAGGCTGTGAACCATCAACGATCTTACAAAGATCGGAACCCCGGCTGCGGGTTTCGCCGATTTGCAGGGGACTCTGGGTATTCTTCGATCCCTTGAAGACATTCACAAAAGCCACGCGCCCGGCTACCGGAGCTTTGGAATCGGCTTCATCCAGATTGTGGCGTTTTTCTGCCAGGCTCTTCTTGAAGGTGTCCAGATCGATGCGAACCAGTTCCAGCGAGGCTTCCGAGGCCTTGCGGTCGGCTTGGCGGTTGAATTTGCTCGCCGCCAGATTCTTCTCGGCGTCAGCGACTTTAATATCGGCGGCTCGTTTGGAATCCGTCGTCGCACCATTCAAGGTGAGTTGATACAACTGCTGGGCCTTGGTGAGATCGACCTTCTTGGTGGCTTTAGCCAGCTCTTTTTGCTTTAACAAGGCCTGTGTGGCAAAGCCTTCTTTGGCTAGAATTTCATACGATTCCAATTCGCGCACAGCCACTTCATAATACACCTCGGCCGTTTCGAGGGTAAGTTTGGCCTGTTTGCGGTCATCGGGCTTGGGCATTGCATACAAGAGGTCGCGGTCTAATTGGACTTTCTTGAGTTCGTCTTCCAGGCGCAGATTCTCCAGCTTGTAGCGTTCATCTGTGGTCTTTAAATCCGTTTCGGCGGCGCGAACTGCTTCTTCTTTTTCGTACAAATCCTGCTTCAAGCGTTCGATCTCATCGCGGGCCTTTTCGCTTTCGAAACGCACGATCACTGTGCCGGGTTCAACCTGCGTGCCTTCATCAATCTTCCAGACGACTTCCCCTGTGAAGCCGGAGAATATGCGGGTCTCCTGCCTGGCGCCGACATATCCCAGCTCTCGAAGAATGGGCGGAATAGCTCCGCGCCGGGCCTGTACCCATTGTCCACCGACGGGCTTGCTGTTGGAGCGTGCCCAGACCACGACACAGGCGGTGAGCAGAAATACGAAAACCAACCCGCCCAGGACCCAATTGCGGTTCACTCCTCGGCGAACACTGAAGCGCTGCGATTCGTTCGAAATCCGTGACAGGCCCGGATTGGTTTTGCGCTTGGTGGCGAGTTCAGGTTGGTCTGTTTTCATGGCGCCACCAGATATATGCGGTCGCCTTCGTTCAAACCATCCAACGAGCAATAGAGCCCGTCTTCCGCCAGAACATTCACCATCTTTTTTTCCGGGCCTGAAGCGCTGGCCAGCCAGACAAACGCCTGACCGTTTTCCTTATTCACGGCGGCTTCCGGTGCAATGCGGGCATCAGGAACGCTCGCAACCAGGATTTCGGCTTCAGCGCGCATGCCCGGACGCAGATCGTTGAATTCGCCTTGAATATCCAGATCCACATCAAAGACCTGCCGGTTGGCTTTGCCGGTGCGATCCCGGGTTTCCGAAGCAAAGCCCTCAAATTCATCGCGTCCTTTTTCAGCTACGCGGGTAATCAACGCCGGCAGTGTCCGCTCTGTGCCTGTACCCGAAAGCCCTACGTGAATGTTGGCCTTCATGCCCTTGCGAAGCTGGCCCACGCGTCCTTCGTCCACCGAAACCACCGCTTTCATTCTGCGCAGATCAGCCAGCGTGAGCAGTTCAAAGTTTTTATCGGTCTCAAATCCCGGCCCTACGGAGCGTCCGCGCATTTTACGCATGGATACTACGCCAGGTGCGGGTGCGATGATCGTGGTCTTGGTGATGTTCTCTTCGAATTCTTCCAGGCGGGTGGTTTCACGTTTGAGGCGCATCAGATAGGTTTGTTCCGCGCGCTGATCGTTGCTTTCCAATAGATTGGCTTTTTCCAGGGCGGCCGCGAGATTCTTTTCTTCGACATGAACTTTCAATTCCTGTTCTTTCTGGGCGACCGTGGGAGGAAGCATTAATTTGGATACCGCAATCTTTGCTCCTTCTAAATTCAACTTCTGTGTGTCTTTCTCCAATTTCTTGGTTCGGAATTCAGACTGTGAAACATAGCCTTTTTGGGCCAGGGGTTCCAGAATGGCATATTCTTCCTCACGCGCTTGCATGAGGGTCCTGGCATTTTCGAGTTGTGCTTGTGTGTTTAATACATCGGTGGCCGACGGTCCCAGCATGACTTCCTTCAACACGATGTTTTCTGTATCCACCCGCAAGCGCCGGCTTTCGGCGTCGGCTTTGGCTTTGAAAATCTCCTTCGCAGCCGCCTGGCGTTCCTTTTCCCGCTCGGCTTTGATCTTGCGAACATGGTCGCGCTGCTTTTCCATGGCTTCCTGGTGTGAGCGCGGATCGATGCGGATCAGCAGGTCGCCGGTCTTGACTTGGGAACCGTCTTCAGCGGCATCGACCACAAAGCCGTAGACTTCGGTCATGACTCTGATCTTATTCGAAGGCTCGAGGGTGGCCGGGCGTCGGATCGTATGCTCAAAGACGCGCTTTTCGACTTTGACCAGCAGCGCATTCTCCAACTCTGCCTTATGTTTCTTGATCGAATACATCCACCAGCCCGCCACGAGGATGCAGGCGGAAACCACACCCAGCAGTGTCCAGCGCATCCATGATTTATCGAGCAGACGGTCGGATTTTCGCGCGGATTTCATGGGTGACCTTTCGGTAATCCCATGGGAAGGTCTGAACCATCGCCCGTCCCTACTTTGCGGCGTTTGGGTTTGGCCGGGTCGGCAGGCGTTTCGGCCTTGTCATCTTTCTTAGCCGCCGGATCAGTGGCTTTACCTGCCTCTGTTCCAGGGGCCGCTTGAATTTTATTCGGATCGGGCTTCTTTACAGGCTTCTTACGAGGCATCTTGGGCGCGGCACTACCGTCCGAACCAGAATCGCTCTCCCCTGTCGTGGGTTTACGCATTTCAGGAGCTTGCTTGAGCGGCGGAGTCACCGGTAACGGTGGCGCCCAAACGGCATCGCCTTCCTGTAGTCCTTCTTGAATGACCACCAAGCCATTGGATTCCACACCCAACTTAACCACCAGCCATAGTTCACTGCCGCTGCGTTTGGCACGCACCAACGTCTGGCCTTCTCGAACGATAACGGATTGCCTCGGAATACTGAAGACGCCCTTCAAGGTTTCGAGAGGGAAATCCACCGTGGCTCGGAACCCTTCTCGAAGTCGTTCCGGATCGCTGGATTTGAGTTCCACTTCCACATCGAACACGCGCAGCCCGGAGAGCCCCTGCGCTTTCATGTCAGCTTCGGACAAGCGTTCGTTTCGGTCGCGTGCCCAGCCATCAATCCAGATGACTTCGCCGGGATAAACGGTGCCGGGCAGAGTTTTTACCGTAATTCGTGCAGGAGAGCCTGCCTTGGCGCCGTTACCGCTTTCATCGCCGTTTTTTCGAGTCATCATCCGGCTGGCCACGGATTCAGGGATTTGCGTGCGAACTTTCATAATGTCGTAACTGGGAAGGTCAATGGGTGCGGCCCAAGGTGAGACGTAATCGCCTACATCAGATTTCTTATCGCTATTCCAGCGCATCGGGCGGCGAACGACCAGGCCATCATGAGGAGCGAAGCGGGTGGATGCGATCATTTTTTGCTTTCGATCTTCAATCTGGTGTTTGGCCTGTTCCACCTGAAATTTTGCGGTTCGAAGTTTGGATTCGTACCCATTCTTTGCGTCGTCCCAATCCAGTTTCTTCTGCTCATAGGCTAATTCTGCGGCGTGCCTGTCCAATGCGGCTCGCTGGCGTTCTTCCGGCAATGCACCATCCAGAATCAACTTGGCTTTCATCCCTGCTACTTCTTGTTCAATTTCAGCAATGCGAAGATTCTGGCACTTGGTATCCCAATCGGTTTGAGTGATGTAACCTTTTTCTTTCAGCGGTTTATTGGCTTCCTTTTCGGCCTGGGCAGACTCCACTTTGACGCGAGCCGTCTTTTGGATGTTTGTGGCTTCTTCCTTATCCAACGGCGTGGGCTTGGCCAGCAACTCACTCTCTTTGAGAATGCTGAGTTCGAGTTGATCCTTCGCGGAACGCAGTTCAGTTTCGAATTTACGTGCATCCAGATCGCGAGCCTGTTCTTGCTGCGCCATGTTGCGCTGTGTATTAGCCAGCAAGTCTTCCAGGGTCTGCAATTCTGTTTCAAGGTCTTCGGTGTCGATGGCGGCGATCTTCTCGCCTTTCTTGATGTGAGTGCCTTCTTCGGCGATCCAGGTCAGGCGGCCCCAGCGCGTAAACCCGACCGCCGTGACTTTAACGGGCAGGAGTTCGCCATCTTCGCGGCAGACGACTTCGAAATCAGAATGTTTGACCTCCACCCACCCGCCGTCTTCTTTCGAGAACTCCGGTCCTGTAACGCCTCCGATGGCGCGTGACGTGATCCAGCGAATACCGAAAATGAGTACGGCGGCCACAAGCAGGAGAACCAAAAGCCATAGTGCTGTGAATGATCGCCGACGAGTGGTTGGACCGTTGGCGGGGACAGTCAAGGGTGGGTTCTGGAGGGTGGTTGCGTCTGTTTTCATGGCCCTGATGTATGTTTGTAAACTCGAAATGAACATTAGTCTAGTTTTGAGTACGACGCAAGATGATACGTTTAAGTATCATTGAGATGTAATCTTTGTACTCAATCAAAAATGTAAAACCGGTTTGCTACCTTATATAAGGGACAAAAGATACTAGACCATTCAACGCTCATGTGACTAAAGAGTCACGTACAGCGATGTTTACTGATTGAAAAATTCTAATTTGGAGTGGATTCTCTGCACGTGTGTAGTTGGTTCACTTGTGCGTATATATTGACTTATTGCAGAGGTTGTCTGAATTAATTAAGCGAACAGATGTCGAAAAGGTAAATACACTCCATTCTGAAAAATTATGAAACGAAATGACAGGTTTTGTTACTTTTTCCGGTTCATGGGTGAAAATCGGCGTATGTCAAAGACACGCCTCTTGATCTGCATCTTCGGATATATGGCCCACCTTGCTTAAGTTGTTGCCACTGTAACGACCTTGAATCTGTAGTGCTCACATTCATTTTACAGCCTTAGTTTTGTTAACCTAACAATTGTCTAAAATGGCGGTTTGTTTAATCCGACTCTGTCGTGATGTAACTATCCGTTTTCACGTGCTTTAGTGATTAGATTAGCTGTCTAGTTAATGCCGCGTGATTTTTAAAAAATTATGCATTAAATTTGAAAGTTTCTTGTCATATGTTGCGAGCTTGCCCGTTAAACCTGTGACCATGGTGTACTAGTGAACCCGAAGGCTTGGGGGAAATATGATGACGATGCGCACTGGACTGAATCGCTTTCTGCTGGCTACGTCGATTGGTTTTCAATCGATGGTGCGATGCGCTCCGTTGGTGGCCGTCGGTATGGCCCTAACGTCGAGCAGCGTTCACGCCGGTGAGTACGCGCCCATGGACAAGACCAAAGCGCTCGACGAATTGAAGACCATGATCGGAGCCGCGGCTACGAGTGGTCAGAAGGTTGAAATCTGGATTACAGTATTTGGCACCAATCAGAAAACAGATCTTGTTAAGGCAGATTCGAAATCCTTGACCGTCAAGGTTCAGGGCAATCCGATGGATCAGGCTTGGGATAAAATCGCTCCCGACCAGCTCGCTGGCGTAGGCAAGGCCTGCGTTCTTTCAGATGGCAAACGCGCACTGGTCCTGGCCGATTACTGCATCGCCTATGGTTTCCGGGATAAAGCCGATGAAGCGCTCTCTGTTGCTGCGCAATTCAACAGCGGCCTGGGTGCTGAACTCACCAATCGCGTGAAGTACCTTCAGGATAATGGCAAGAACCTCAAGGCGGATGACGCCGCGTATCGCAATGGCGATGCTCCAGTAGGCGCGGCTCCGGCCACTCGCGTAGCTTCCTCCGGCAAGGTCGAAGCCATTGAACCGGCCAACATGTCGGGCTTCCCCACCAAGAATGAAATCGATACATTCATTGCCGCCAAGCTCCAGGAAAATAGCGTAAGCCCCTCCCGCACCTGCACGGACGAAGAATACATCCGCCGCGTGTATCTGGATCTGCTGGGTATTATTCCCTCCACCTTTGCCGTGAAGAACTTCCTGCGCGATGGCAGTGCGAAAAAGCGCGAAGCGCTTGTGGATTCACTTCTCAACAATGACCGCTACGGCGCTCATTGGGCATCCGTATGGGGCGATCTGCTGCGCGAACATTCACAGACTCAGAACGGCGAAGGCAGCTATTATGGTTCCTATCGCAACTGGCTGAAGAAAGCCCTGAACGAAAACATTCCGTACGACAAGTTCATGACTGAACTAGTCACGGCTTCAGGCCGGGCCGACCAGAACGGCGCTGTGAACTTCTATCTGCGCGATGAAAACAACCGCGTGGAAACCGTGAATACCATTTCACACGCCTTCATGGGCACGCGCATGGCCTGCGCCCAGTGCCACGACCATCCTTTCGATAAATGGGAACAGCGCGACTTTTATCGCGTAATGTCGTTCGTCGAACCGCGCGTGAAAGTTGAAACCGATCACCTGGCTACCGTGGTGAAGCTCAAGAACGCCAACGTTCCGGCTGACATCAAAGGCAAGATTGCTCCTTTCATTGAAAAGGCCGAAGCTGAATTGAAAATCCGCGATGCGGAATACTACGAAGCGCTGGCCGAAGCCAAGAAGGCCAAAGATGGAAAAGAATCCACCTCTACGGCGGCTAAAGATACCAAGGAAGCTCCGAAAGTAGCCAAGGCCATGCCCAAGAAAATGGGCGGCGGAGTCTACAGTGGCGGTTACTTCAAGGAAATGGAAAGCCTGATCGAAAAAGAGCTGGGCAAGGACCGTGCGGAAGCCTTCCGCAATCTGTACGGCAACAACCGGGCGAATGTAGTCCGCGAAGAAAACAACGGCGAATACAACCTGTCGAATGAACTGGCTCGCGGTCAAGGTGGCCAGATTGAATCGGCCTTCCCTTGGGATCCGACCAAGAAAGCCAATAAGAGTGCTCCACGCCGCGCTGAACTGGCCCGCTTCATCGCTGAAAGCCCCCTCTTTGCCAAAGTACAGGCCAACCGCCTCTGGGCTTCAATCTTCGGCCGTGGCATTGTGGACCCGGTCGATGATTTCCGTCCCAAGAACCCGGCCAGCCATCCCGAATTGCTCGACTTCCTGGGCAAGTATCTGGTGGACAATGGCTTCGATAACAAAAAGCTGCTCAAGCTGATCCTGACCTCCAGCACCTACGAACGTTCGTCGATACCGACCAAGAACAATGCGTCGGACGTCACGCTCTTCTCTCACCGCGTACTGCGCCGCATGAGTGCCGAACAGATCAACGACTCGATTCTGGTTTCTTCGGGTCAGGCTCCACTGACCATCGGCCTTGAAAAGCTGTCCGGTTCCAGCACTGCCGCGATGGGAATGGGCATGGGTGGCATGGGATCGGGAATGGCTGACGGCAAAGGCATGAAGAAAGGTGGCATGGACGAAATGATGGGCGATGCCGCCGAAGCCGATGTCAAATGGGCCTTCGATCAGCCGACTCCGGCGCGCCTGGGCAGCTTTATGAATACCTTCAATCAGCCCAGCCGTGAAGAATTCGTGGGAACGCGCGATATGAGTGTCACGATCACGCAGGCCCTGGAACTCTTCAACGGCAAGACCATCAACGACACCGTGCGCTTCAAGTCCAACAAGTTCATCCAGAAGTTGCTGGAATCCAAGCTGTCCACGGCGGAAGTGGTTCAAGAAATTTATCTGAATACGCTTTCCCGCCTGCCCAACTCCAGCGAAATGAGCTACGCGGCTGGATATGTAGGGCAGAACAACCGCACCAAGCTGGAAGACTTGCACTGGGCATTGATGAATACCCGCGAATTTATGTTCATTAAGTAATCCGCCTGCCAGCGTTGGCGCGGATCACGGAATTGAGTTTGGAAACGCAGTTTAATCAAAGGAGACAGGCCATGGCCAGGAATCAAGCGACCGGTACTGCCAAGGGCATCATCGATTGTGACGGACGAAACGGCCTGAGCCGCCGTGGATTTCTAAAGGCCGGTGGCCTGTCCTTTATGGGACTGTCACTGATGGACCTGATGAAAGCCTCGGTACTGGCCGGTGAAACCGGTTCGTCCCGCTGCGAATCTGTCATCCTGATCTGGCTGGCCGGTGGCCCCAGTCACATCGACACCTTTGACCCCAAGCCCGGCAAGCCGACCGGTGGCCCGATTGCGCCGATTAACACCAGCGTGGACGGCATTCAGATCAGCGAGCACCTTCCGCAGGTCGCGAAGATGATGAAACACTGCGCCCTGGTCCGCAGCTTGACCAGCAAGGAAGGCAGCCACGAACGCGCCACCTACGAAATGCATACTGGCTACAAGCCGCTGGGCAGCATCACCCACCCCAGCCTGGGCTCGCTGGTTACCAAAGAACTGCCGCGCAAGAATACGGAACTGCCCGCGTACGTCTCGATCGGCGGAACCAGCTTCGGCGCCGGCTTCCTGGGCGCCACGGTTGCTCCGTTCTACATTGGCGATGCCTATAACCCGACGCGCAACCTGGTTTCGGATGGCGACATCAATGCCGCGCGCTTCCAGAGCCGCATGGATCTGCTGCGCACACTGGATATGCCGTTCGGAGCAGAAAAACGCAATCCGATCATCGACGACTACGCCACGCAGTTCCGCGAAGCCGTGACGATGATGAAGTCCAAGTCAGTGGAAGCCTTCGATTTGCGCAAGGAATCGGCCGACAAGGTCAAGAAGTTCGGCGATAACGGTTTCGGCCGCAGCGTACTGATCGCCAAGCGCCTGGTGGAAACCGGCGTGCGCTTTGTCGAAGTATCGCTGGGTGGCTGGGATACTCACGCCGATGCGTTCAAGGCCGTTCCGAATAACTGCAAAACGCTCGACCCGGCGCTGGGTAACCTGATCGAAGACCTGAACGCCAGCGGCAAGCTCAAGAATACACTGATCATCTGCACCGGCGAATTCGGACGCACGCCGAGCATCAATGCTCAAGCCGGCCGCGACCATTATCCGCGCGTCTGGTCCGGTATCCTCGCGGGCGGCGGCATCAAGGCTGGCCAGGCGTACGGTTCCAGCAGCGACGACGGTGGCGAAGTCCGCGACAATCCGGTCCTGCCGGGCGCCCTGCACGCTACGATGTTCGATCTATTGGGCATCAATAGCGAAAAGGAAAACCACACCGATCAAGGCCGCCCTATCCGCCTGGTCGAAAAGGAAAAATCCATCAAGGGCCTGATCGGATAACGATGGGGAAAATCTTTCGAAGGAAAAGGCCGCGAGTGATCGCGGCTTTTTTCATGGTCGAAAATAGTGCACATGGAGCGCGACATTCGGTGTGTTCTTCAGTGTCCGCCGTCCACCTGACCCTAAGGCATGGCAGCGGACGGACACGAGAGAATTAATATTGAACTATGTGCATTGGCAGACCTGCGTGTCCGGTCGTTCAATGCCCTAGACCCATGTGAGCGGCGCACGGTGGAACCCCAACCCTTTAATGTGCATTTGGTGTCGAGACCGCCGGGTGCGATGTCGCAGAATGAGGGGCTGCAGCGTCCGCTGGAGGCGCTGTGGGGGCGTGAGCTGCTTTCGCTGCAGCACCTTTGGCCAGGAATTTCGGGGCCACCATCAGGCCTATACCGGCCACGAAGATCAATCCCGAGGCATACAAGACCCAACCGGGCAGCGCCGATTCTGACGTAGCAGCGACCTTGCTGTGTTCGTCGTCGTTGACTTTGACTTCTGCTTTCTCGCCTTTCTTGCCTTTCTCTGTTTTAGCCACGGCTACTTTGGTTTCCTTTTCGCCGTGGCCCGCATCACCGTGCTCGGCGTCTCCATGTCCAGCCGGAGCTGTGGCTTCTGCCGGTTCCTTTTCTTTTTCCTCTCCATGTGCATGCCCATGCCCGTCTTGAGCCGTCTTGGTATTCTTTTCGTTAGGCCGCAGCGGAGGAATTACCGCATCCGGTTCAGAATCGCTTTCCGTTTGATGGCCATCCGGCTTCTTTATGGCGGGCTTGCCATGTGGATCCGTAACGCCCGAGCGCACCTGAACGGCGGGCGAAGCGTGAGGGTCGGCTTTACCGGGCGCTTGAGCAGCGTCTCCATGTCCGCCGGCTCCAAAGGCATCCGTTTCACGGCGGGGATCCACTTCCACGCGTCCCAGGATGCGGTATACAGTGGTTTCCGGGAGCCAGTTGACCTTACCGGCGCCCACATCGTAGATCGCACCCACAATCTTAACTTTGTTCTGCTGAACCTGTTCACGAATTGCCGGGCTGGCCAGAAGCAGAGCTTCGATGCCCAGCCAGACGTTCTCTTCGGTGCTGCGGGCGATCACATCGGCTTCGGTACAATTCTTGGGGCAACCCATCAAGGCGCGCTGGACGGCCGGATGAATCAAGCTTAAGAGCGGCGGAATGTTGCGTTCCAAGGCGTGTCCGCTACCGGTCTTTAGGATACCCTGAGTAGCCGCTGTGACGGCCCCACATTGCGTATGGCCCATGATCACCAAGACAGGAGTGTTCACGTGCATAATGCCATATTCAACAGAAGCGCGTTCGGTCACGGAGCAGACATTTCCAGCCGTTCGGACAACAAAGAGGTCCATCACGCCCGCATCGAAGATTCGTTCGACTGGAATCCGGGAATCCGAACACGTTAAAACGGTGGCGTAGGCGTAGTTAGCCTGCTTTTCTGTGCCTGCCAGCTTGATCCGGGCCGTATCGGAGTGAGGATTCGTGGTGGCGGACACATAAAACCGCCCGTTTCCTTCCTTGAGTTTCTGTAAAGCTTGTTCAGGTGTTGGTTTTGCGGATTTTTCTTCCGAACCCCTTGTCAAACCTGCCAGCAAGACCAGCGGCAACAGCAACCCAAGTATTCGCACGTGCATAGTGGCGCTCCTCGTTGTTGGACATCTCTGCGAAGAGAAAAGCAAACGTGCAGCCAACAATATTTCTGTTGGACATAGCTGTTACAGAATCGTGACTGACGAAGGCCCTTGAATCCGTTATTCTTATACGTACCGATGGAGACTGAACTATATGCAACGACTGCTATATCTGCCTTTGGTCCTGTGTTGCCTTTTGAATGCCGAAGAAGCGCCCAAGGCACCGACCGCTCATGCATCCGTACCATCCATGGAAAAACTTACGCAATGGGTATCTGATCTGGGCAACGATGATTTCACCATACGCGAAGCCGCCGATAAGAATTTGAAGCTGAACAGCACGCTGGCCATTCCCTTTTTGAAAGCGGCACTGCCCAAAGCCAGCGATCTGGAACACAAGAAGCGCATCGAATGGATGTTGAATCTGTATGATGGCACGGGTCCGGAAGTGAATGGGCTCTGCGTAAAGTTAATACTGAAGAAAGCGGTGGTTGCCATTGGGGAGAAGGCGGAATTCAACGTGTTGTACCTCAACCGAACCGAGAAACCGCTGATTTTGTGCCTTGGGTATAAGGGCGGCGTGATTCAACTCGTCCAGATCGAAGAGGATAAAGAGCTGCCCGTCAAATCTTCTGGCGGGCGCGGCTCCCTGGGCAATGCAGCCGGACCGCGCCCCAGCTACATCGAAATTCCAGCTCAAAGTGTGTATCAGCAATCTCTCAAAATATGGGTCCAGGATGAGGCCTTGTCCAAATCGCATGCAGAGCAGGATAATCATCTGGGTATTGGTTCGGGGGCGGATATTGAGCCACACATCGTACTTCCGGCCGCAGGCACATACCGAATCCGAATGCTTACACATAAAAATCTTTTGCGCGTTAAAAGTGGCGACAATGAAATTACCTACACCGGCCCGCAGGGACCTTTTCAATCCAGCGCGGACCAATGGGCGGGTCAGGCGCGTTCGAATGAGGTTGAGTTGACGTTGAAGTCCGCCGATGCCAAACCGTAAACCGCACTCGATTTGACATCGGTACGTACACCGGAAGAATACACCTAGGATTTGCTACACCTTCTCAGAGGATTCACCGTAATGAGCGCCGATGCTTTCTTAAAAACCTTGAATGATGAAATCATGCGACATCCGTTCCTCACCGGGCCGTTTGTGCAGCGGATTTCAAAGCCCGGTGGCGTGTCGCGTGCTCAAGCACGGAAATTCGCGCTCTTGTATTATCCGCACATCTTCCGGACACGGCTATATCAGGCAAATACGCTGGGCATCAGCCCGGATGAGAACGTTCAATTTTGTCTGGCCGACATTCTCTACGACGAATACGGCAATGGGGATAAGACCAAGACGCACCCCGGTGTATACCGCAGGCTTTTGAAGGCGTTAGAAGTCCCCGAAAGCGAATACGCCAACGGTCCGATATTTCCTGAATTGAGCATGTACATCGACACGATGATGCGCCTCACGCAAAGTGGCGATTGGCTTTCTGCGTTTGCGGCGGTGGGTGTGGCCGGAGAATGGCCCATCCCGGAGTTCTATGGCAAGATATTGATGGGCATGCGCACCGTGCCCGGATTAAAGGAAGAAGACCTGGAACTCTTCAGTAGCCACATCGGCATCGACGAACATCATTCCGAAATGACCCGCGAAGTTCTGCGACCTTATGCCGGAACAACCGATGGCCAGCGCCGGATCCGCGAAGGCGTGAAAATTAACCTGGATGCGCGGCATGTGATGATGAATGGGTTGAGTCGGGAAGTATTTGGAGCGTGATACGGCGGTTGGATATCTCTTTAGAATTTTAGCGGCCCGATCCATTTCTGAATCGGGCCGCCTTTACAACCAAACACTTCGAAGTACGTCAGCCTTTACTTGCGGCCTCGCTCGCGGTCAATCGGCTTGCCGCCGCGATCACCACGCGGTTCGCGCGGCTTGGACGGTTCGACTGGCGGAGGTACTCCACCTGCCTTCTCGATCATCACGTGCTTGCGGCTGAGCTTCAAGCGGCCCAGATCGTCCACAGCGATGAGCTTGATTTCCATCTTGTCGCCGACCTTCACGATGTCCGCGGCGTTCTTGACGTAATCGGTGTGCAGTTCGCTGACGTGGCAGAGGCCATCGACTCCCGGCATGATTTCGAAGAATACGCCGAAGTCCTTGATGTTCACCACTTCGCCCATGTACACCTTGCCCACTTCCGGCGTACCGGTCAGGCCTTCGATGTCCATGCGGCAGGCATCGGCCTGGTCGCGTTTTTCGCTGGCTACGATGACGTTGCCGTCGTCGGAGACTTCGATCTTGACCTTGTGCTTCTCTTCCAGGGCGCGAATCATCTTGCCGCCCGGTCCGATCAGCTTGCCGATCTTCTCGACATCGATCTTGATCTTCACGATCTTCGGCGCGTACTGGCTGATGTTCTCACGCGGAGCCGCGATGACCTTGGCCATCTGGTCCAGGATGTGGAACCGGCCGTCCTTGGCCTGCAACAGAGCCTTGCGCATCAGGTCAATCGAGATGCCCATGCTCTTGATGTCCATCTGCAGCGCCGTGACGCCGTTGCGCGTTCCGGCCACTTTGAAGTCCATGTCGCCGTAGTGGTCTTCGTCGCCCAGGATGTCGGAGATCACGAAGAACTCGCCTTCGTCTTCGACCAGGCCCATCGCGATGCCGGCCACAGCAGCCTTCATCGGGACGCCGGCATCAAACAGCGCCATCGTGCCGCCGCAAACGCTGGCCATGGAGCTCGAACCGTTGGATTCGAGGATTTCGCTGACGATGCGGATCGTGTAGGGGAAGTCCGCGTAATCGGGGAGCATCGCCTTCAGGCCGCGCTGCGCCAGGAAGCCGTGTCCGATTTCGCGCCGTCCGGGGCCGCGCGGCATCTTGACTTCGCCGACGCTGAAGCTCGGGAAGTTGTAATGCAGCATGAAGCGGTCCTGAACTTCGCCGCGCAGGGTTTCAATCGTCTGTTCGTCGCTGGCGGTGCCCAACGTGGCGGCCACCAGAGCCTGCGTTTCACCGCGGGTGAAGAGCGCTGAACCGTGTGAACGCGGGAGCAAACCGGCTTCGCACCAAATCGGGCGAATATCGGTGCGGCTGCGGCCATCGCAGCGCTTGCCTTCGCGGATCAAGCGGCGAACAATCTTTTCCCAGGCGTAGTCACAGGCGCCCTTGACGTCAGCAACACTGGGCTTGCCGGAAGCTTCTTCGCCTTCCTTCGCGGCATACTTTTCAACCATGATGTCGCGGAGGTTCTTGCGGGCTTCATGGCGGCCATCTTTGCCCGGAGCGGTTGCAGCGGCGCGGAACGCTTCCAGGTTTTCCTTCCAAACCTGGGCGTATACCGCGGGCTTTTCAACCGTTTCGACTTCGTACTTGGTGACCTGGACTTTGGAAACCAGTTCATCAATGGCGCCGATGATGTTCTTGATCTGAGCGTGTCCGAATTCAATGGCGCCCAGCATCGTTTCGTCAGGCAGTTCGGAGGCTTCGGATTCGACCATCGTCACGGCGTCTTTGGTGCCGGCCAGAACCAACTGCAGCTTCGAATTCTTCAGTGCTTCGACGCCGGGGTTCACAACGTACTGGCCATCAACATAGCCCACGCGGACGGCGGCAATCGGGCCCTGGAACGGCAATGGGCTGATCGAAAGCGCAACGCTGGTGGCGATCATTGCGACGACGTCTGGATCGACATCGGGTTCAGCAGATACGACCAAGTTCTGGATGAGGACGTCGCGGATGTAACCTTCGGGGAACAGCGGGCGAATCGGGCGGTCAATCAAACGCATGGTGAGCGTTTCTTTATCGGTCGGGCGTCCTTCGCGCTTCGAGAACCGTCCGCCGAAAATCTTACCGGCAGAGAAGCCTTTTTCGCGGTAGTCGACCGTCAGCGGGAAGAAGTCCATTCCGGCTTTCATCGGTTGTTCGGCTACAGCGGCTAAAACAATCGTGTCGCCCAGCGTTACGACAGCCGATCCGGCGGCCTGTTTGGCCCACTTGCCGGTTTCAATTTTCAATTTCCTACCGCCGAGCTCGCGCTCTACGATGACATGATTCATCAGAACATCCTTGCCCCAGGTGGGGACTGATTTGGCGGGCGGAGCGTATGGGTAACCGGCGGCTGGGGCGGGCTTGAGTGTCCATAATTCCCTCGCCCTCTGGGAGAGGGTCAGGGTGAGGGACAAATAATTAGTGAACCTTCAAGCCCGAACCAGCAGACCGGTTGCAGATAGGGTGCTCCCTTACCCGCAGCCTTTGAAAACTACAAAGCCCTCTCCACAGGGAGCCGCAAACATCAAGGTCTGCGGCAAAATGCGGGAGGGCTTTTACGGATACGAAACTCTAATTACTTGCGCAGGCCCAAAGACTCAATCAAGACCTTGTAGCGTGCCACGTCATTTTCGCGCAGATACGTCAGCAGGCGCGTGCGCTGAGCCACCATCTTGGTGAGGCCCAATCGCGTGTGATTGTCTTTCGAATGTTGTTTGAGATGCCCGGTCAAACCGACGATGCGTTCGGTCAGCAGCGCGACTTGAACTTCGCAACTTCCGGTATCTTTGGGATTAATGCGATGTTTCTCGACCAACTCTTTGCGGCGTTCTGCAGTAACGGGCATTGTTCTTCTTCCTAATCCTTTACGGGAGACCAGCCAAATACCGGGCTCGCTGACTAAACTTAAATCAAAAACCACTCGCGGCTTTTGCAGGGCAAGAATAGTAAACATCTTACGCGAAATGGCAAGCCACTTTTCCGGGATTCAATTCCGCTGCCCAGAGTAAGGAAGAAGACGCGTTTCGAACAGTGGAAATTCCCTGCTGATAATCAGCACCGAACCGGAGAATGAATACGCACCTCGTGTGGAATTTCACCGTCCGGCACCATGTGTACGTGCTTCCATTCGTGTAACTCAATTTCCTGAAAGATATTAAACCAAATGATCGCTCCACTTGTAGACTGTATTTCACCGTATTTTTTGCCCTGCGTACGGTGTAACCCTTGGCCATGGTTGAAGATAAGTTCACCGTATTTTTTATTTGGAGACACTCCACCGTATTTTTCGCTGCTTTCACCGTCCGCGCACCGTCCGTTCACCGTCCGCACGGTGATTTATCTCTCGAAAACAATATGCTATAAGGCACCATGCGCTTTCGATTCCACCTTAGCTCCTGGTTTCTCCTCTTCATCACGGCCAGCGCCTTGGTCGGATTGCATGTCCGCCCGATCGAATCCACTGTGAACAACGAATGGACGCTTCAGCAGTACGGGTTTCCTTTTCCGTGGTGGAACATTTCCAAATCGTCTGGAAGCAGTTCAACGTTCATGGCGGTTTCGTTGATCCCCATAAATTTTGCCGTCGTCTTGCTTCCGTTGGCCTTTCTGTTGGAACCGGGAAGCAGGCGGATCTATTACTTGGTCAATGTCCGGGGTTTCATGGCCATACTGGTGGCATTTTCGATAGGAACCAGTCTCGCGTTCCACACCATCTATTCTAAAGAAGTACTGGGGTCTTCTCTGTCATTCAGAAAAACAACCGTACAAGATTTTAAATATAGCCAAGGCTGGCCCTATGCTGAATATGGCATGATAACGGTTGAAAACGAAAAGAAGGTCACGCTTCACACGTCAACTGGAACTCAATCGGCGATCGATATTCAGACATTTCATTCAAAAGGTGGAAACTCGGAACTCATTCGTCAGCTGCCCACACTCCCCCGCCCCTGGCCCGTCATGCTGGCCAATTTCGCCGCCGTGAGCTTCATCACGGCATCCGTCTTCATCATCACGTATGGAATTTTTGGAACGCTCCAGCGACGTTCGTCCGAACCACCGCCTCAACCGTCATAATCCATGCATGTCTGGCTTGTAGAAGAACCACTGCTTGCCGACGGAGTATTTTTGCCGGTGCTTAACATGAATCCCAATCAGGCTGATCTTGAAATAGATTGATTTGCGGGCATCCAAGCTGCCAATTCAATGTGGGCATTGGTTAGGATGTCCAACAGACGGCGAAAGAATTTCGCCGCCTGTGCTCCGGCCATAATTCGGACGTCAAAATTTAACGTGAGATTAAACGCCGGGCGGATGACGAGTGCATCGCCCTCCACCATTGGGCGTGGGGCCACCACTCCAAACGAGACGCCAATCGGTGACCACCAATTCGCCGTCACCGTGTCGACACCTTCAGATTCTATGATCGATGAAGCGACTTCAAAGTATGCATTTCGAGGTTCGATGACGAACGTATGTGTAGGCATAAATGAACTCCCAGGTGTGGGCGCAACATTTATGCACTAATGCCTGAACGTGGATGAATTATGCGCGAATTTCAGGAATAATTTGTGAGGCAGTATTGGGAGGTCATTCGGAGTAACTTCGAAACTAAATTCCGCACATCCGGAGCATTCCACTCCGGATGTGCGGTTGAATCACTCTATTTCTTCTCTTCAGGTTTCTTTTCGTCCGGCTTCTTGTCTTCAATCGGCTTGGGTTCAACCGGCTTGGCGACCACTTCTGGCTTCTTAATCACCCCATGCGTCGCATCGGCCTTCAGATCTCCCAGCGCGAACTGAATCCCGGCCAGGAAAAACCGCTGCATGTTCGGGTTTGCGTACGTGACTTCGTTGTGCCCGAATAGTGTATAGAACACGCGGCCCTTGCCGTATTCGCTGATCCAGGCGACACCGTAATCGTGGTCGGCGCGATTCTCGCCCTTGGTGATGTTGGACTTTTCGATGTTGATGCTCAACAGGACGTGCAGGTTCTCACGCGCCCACGGAGCCTTATAGGTGTAGATTTCATCGGAGAAATCGAACTCTTCGCCTTTCCATACCGCATTCACGGGCGACTTCGGATCGTCAATGTTGACGTGAATCTTGCCCCACGGATGGCCGTTGAAGTATCCGCCGATGATCTTACCCCATTCGGCCCAGCCACCGGCATAGGCGTCGGCTGCGGCGTGAATGCCCGCGATGCCCTTCCCGCTTTCCAGGAAGTCCACGATGTTCTTGCGGCGGGTGACTTCCTTGTCCTTCCATTCCTTCTGCACTTCCGGAGCCAGCTTGCCCATGTCCTTGGGCAGCAGGAAGCTTCCGGTGGTGCTCATCATCAGGATGCCGTCGTACTTGCTCAAGTCATCGAACGCGGCCGGATCATTGCTGATCGTGGTTTCGAACGCGCCGGTCTTCTTGCCGATTAATTCGGCATACTGGGCGCCCACGGGAATCGAACTGTGTACGAAACCGTTGGCGTGCGTGTACACCAGCAGCTTGCGCGGCTTCTCGGGCTTGGCCGGAGCCTCAATGTCCTTCATGACCGCGCTCAGGCGCTCAGTCCAGTCGCCCGCTTGAGCCAACATTCCGCTCAGGCTCAAACTCAGTACGGCACACAACGTCAACAAGGACTTCCGCAGCATATTTCGCCCCTTTCAGGCCTAAGTCTTTAGAGTTCACAAGCTGTAAGGATGTACGCCAATCACTAGACGGAGAACTGATATTTTACCGTAAAACCATACGGGCGTTGACCCAACGGAGAATTTTAGCATTACAAAGCCAATTGAGGGTTAATAATTCTCCGAACGGTATCGATGAAGTCTTTCACCTGCTTCTTGGCCGCTTCTTCGGTGAAGGTGGTTCGAACTAGGCCGTTTGAGTGAAACGTGGCGTAAAGCCCTTCGCCTGCAGGGGCCAGAAACCAGATCCCTTCCTCAGTGCCCTCGTAGGTCCACGTCGCCGTATTGCCTGGTTTGGCCAAAAACTTAACTGTTACAGTCTTTAGTTTTTGATCGCCCTTCATGAGTTCCTGTATGGTCAGCGTGGCGGTGGCCCATTGAGCATCCACTTCTTTGCGTCCCGATAATTTCCCAATAACGATCAACTCAGCATGCTTAACCAACTGTTCAGGGGTGATCGGCTCATGGGAATTGATAGGCGCAGGGCTGGCGGCTTTGGATTCTGTAACGGCTTTCCGGGCGTCCTCAATGATGGTGTTGATTTCCTTCTTGGTCGGTTCATCCTTAAAAGTGTTCGTTGAGACGAAGCCACTGACGTTAAAGGTCGAATAGAGGCCGTCGCCAACGGGAGCAAGAAACCAAAGCCCTTCTTCGTTAAATTGAAACGCTCCCATGTCCGTATTCCCGGACTTATGAGGCAGCTTCACTTTAATCGTTTTGAGCGCCCGGTCTCCCTTGATGACGTCGTGTACCGTCAGGGTGGCGGTAGCGAAAAAGGCATCCAAATCTTTGCGTTCGGATACTTTTCCGATGACGACCAGTTCTGATTTTTGAACCAACTGTGGCGTGGTCAGAAAGTCATGGGAATTGACCGGCCGGCTGAATAAAAGCACCAACCCAAGCATCCAAACCATGCCAGCGCATCGTGATGTAAATATCATGAGCCATCTCCCGGTAAGCTGGAGTTATTCTGATCCAAATAAATACAGAGTGCAAGGCCCGTAATACAAGAGCGTCGGAGTTGCGGTTGCCAGACACCTTCCCCACCCTTAACGTATGAGCGTTCATTTCATTCAACGCTGCACTGGATACCGCTCAAGGAGCACCCATGCCCAAGCCCCTGCATTACGCCATTGTTGGCTGTGGAAATATTGCCGGTGGGTATGCCAACACCGCCAAGCCCTACGAACACCTAAAGCTGGTGGGTGCTGCCGACGTTGAACCACAACGCGCGATCGATTTCTGCGCCAAGCACGGGGGCAAGGCGTATGCCTCGCTTGAAGATCTGCTCAAGGATGATCAAGTCGAAGCCGTGGTAAACCTCACGATTCACCACGCGCATTACGATGTCATTACGCAATGTCTCAAGGCGGGCAAGCACGTTCACAGCGAAAAGCCGCTCTCCCTGACGTACGAAGAATCCAAGAAGCTCGTCAAGCTGGCCGAGAAGAAGAAACTCCGTCTCTCCTGCTCTCCCATGACGTTCATGGGTGAAGCGCAGCAGACCGCGTGGAAAGCCATCCGCGATGACAAGTTGGGCAAGGTTCGCCTGGTCTATTGCGAAGTGAACTGGGGCCGCATCGAAGCCTGGCATCCCAATCCAGGCCCGTTCTATGATGTCGGTGCGCTCTTCGATGTCGGGGTATATCCGCTCACGCTCTGCACGACGTTCTTCGGACCGGCACGCCGGGTCACCGCCTACGGCAAAGTCCTCCACCCGGATCGCGTGACCAAAGAAGGCAAGAAATTCCACATCAAGACCCCGGACTGGGTGGTAGCCGCCATCGAAATGGCCGACGGCACCGTGCTGCGCCTCACGACCAACTTCTATGTCGGGCACCACACGCGACAGAAGGGCTTGGAATTCCACGGCGACAAGGGTTCGCTCTATTTAGGCTGCTTCCAGAATTTTGATACGGAAGTTGCTTTCACTGAATTCGGCAAGCAATACGAGCGTCTGCCGTACGTGAAAGAACCGTTCAAAGGTACGGAATGGGGCCGGGCTGTTGTGGAACTGGCTGCCGCCATCGAAGAAAACCGGCCCCAGCGTCCGACGGGCAAGCACGCCGCGCACGTGGTTGAAATTCTCTGTGCGATTGCAAAAAGTGTTAAGAAAGGCAAGTCGGTCAAAGTGAAGTCGAATTTCACCCAACCCACTCCGATGGATTGGGCGAAATAGTAAAAAATTCAGTGGATTACGGTGGCTTCACACCTTTAAATTGCTGTTGAGTGTTCAAACATTTCAAAGGAGTTTCCCATGCGCCTGGCTCTCGCGTTGTTCGCAGTACTGGCCCTGAGTTCTTTCACGTCCACCGCATTACGCGCCGAAGACGCCGCTGATGCCCAAGCCCAGATCAAGCAGCTCACAGCCGAACTGGAAGCCACCAAAGTACAATTGAAAGCCGTCCAAGCTCAGAAAAACGAAGCTCAACTGCGCCTGGATACCTACAAGAAATACTACGAAAAACTTCTGGAAGCCGTGCAGTCCGAACAGACGTTGGGCAACATCAAAGAAGCCGCGTCCAAGGTCGAAGGCGAAGCCACTGACCGCATCGCCCGGCTTGACGAAGTCATCAAGAAACAGAAAAAAGAATAACCACATTTGTGCACTGGAAATCGGGCTTGTAATCCCCGATTTCCAGTCACTTGATGTTCCTGAATATGATATATTAAGTGGGTATATGGAATGAACCTCAATGAGCCAGGCTCCACGCCCTAAAGGCACCTTTACGTTTGGCGCACCCAAAGCGCCCCCTCAACCACCATCGCCCACACAACCAGATCCTGTTCCTCCAGCACCTGCCATTGTTCCCCCGGCACCGCCATCGATATCTCCTCAAACGCAGATCACGAGTCCCGCTTTTCAGAATGCCGATCCCACGGTGGCGCAACCGCCCCGCACGGCCCGGCCCGCCGTTCCTCAGCAGGGCAAAACGAACATGTTCGGCGGCAAGTTTGGCGCCGCGCAACAGAATAATCCGGTTAAAGCCAGAGCAATTCCCACGTTCATCGCACCGATGCCTCCGGCTCCGGTGAATACTTCAGTACCCACCATGTTGGAACCGGCGCCTGTTTCGACATCTGATCCGACCATGCTGGATCATACCCAGCCCGCAGGCCCGAATTCCGAACAGACGCAAATGGAGGAGCCGCTCTACCCGCCGCCGAAGCGCTCACAGACCGCCGTCACAATGCTTTCGATTCCTCCACAGGATCTATCCACGGAAAAACTACTTTCGGGCGCTCCCAAGCAGGATTTCGAAACCAAAATGGTCCCGTCGCTGGGTGGTATCCCGTTGCTGGCCAAGTTGGGACAGGGCGGCATGGGTGCGGTCTACTACGGCTTCCATCCGTCTTTACTGCGGGAAGTTGCGGTCAAAGTCCTGCCCTTCCATCTGGCCGAACGCCAGCCCGATATGATCGACCGATTTTTTCGTGAAGCCCGGATCGCAGCAAGTATTAAGTCTCCATTCCTTGTGAGCGTGACCGATGCCCGCGAAGAACAGGGGCTTTGTTATCTGGTCATGGAGTTTGTCTCCGGGCCATCGGCCGGCGGATACATGAAGAAGTCTTATCCGCGAGGACTCTCCGAAGATGCCGCGCTGGATATCTGCATCGCCGCTACGCAAGGGTTGATGGCCGCTCATGAAGAAGGCATCATTCACCGCGACATCAAGCCCGACAATATTTTGCTGCCCGGGGGCAAGAACGGCAAAGTCCCGAGGCTGGAAGAAGCCAAACTCGCCGATCTGGGTCTCGCTCGCAGTGAAGAACACGGCCAGTCGCTCACCGGCAGCCAGACCGCGATGGGAACGCCCGGGTATATGGCGCCCGAGCAGGCCATGGACGCACGTAAATGTGGCAAACCTGCTGATATTTTCTCCATGGGCGCCACATTGTATGCGCTGCTCACGGGACGGTCGCCTTTCCACGGTCCTGCAGGCATGGAAATCATTCTGGCAACGATGCAAAAGCCGCATGAACGTGTCACCAGCATTCGCCCGGAAGTCTCTGCTCCCACCGCCAGTTTGATTGACCGTTGCCTTGAGAAACAGGCGCAGCATCGCTATCGGGACGCCGCTACGCTGTTGTCGGCGTTGCGAGCCTGTCGTGCGGCTCTTGGCAAACCCCTGGACATTCAAAACAAAGCGCTGGCTGAAATCAAAGCAGGCTGGACTCAAAACACGGTGCCCGTTTCCAACATCGCAGGCTTGAAAAAAGAAGACGATGATCTGGGCCTGGGGGGCGGAAGCACCATCGAAGTGACCGGCGTACGTGCCCAGGGATTGTTACGCGTTGCGGAACGGCCTCCTTCCAATTCACGCATGCTTCTGGCCACAGCGCTGCTGGCGGGCTTCGTAGGTACCGGACTGGGGTTGTGGGCCTTCGGCCCCAAAGAAGAAACCGTGGCCAAACCACCTGTTCCTGTTGAAATGCCTGCAGAGGAAATTCCATTACCAGCCGCAAAACCAAAACCTGTTGAGACCAACACCAATACCGGTCCGAAAACACGCTTTGATGAAGTTATGGAAAACCGGGATAAAGATATGGCCCGTTTGGGCAAAAGCCTGGATCGTGCGTTAGGCGTGGCTGATCAGCAAAAAATTGTAGCTCCGGTGCTGCCGATCTCCTCAGTTCCTGTGGAGAGCACAGCTCGCGGATATTCTTCCGCTGAACTTTTCCTGAACTTGATTCTCGGCGTAGTCGGCATGTCCTATGCCATGTATGGCCGTAAGAAACCCGATTTCGTATTCATATTTGCGGGATGTGGGCTTACCATGTTCGGCTGGTTTGTATCATCAGTGGCACTTACCTTTATTGTAGGCGGCGTACTGATCAGCGTACCGTTTTTCCTTCAGGAGAGGTGACGAATGCATTGGCGTCGTACTATGGCCATGGTTTCCATCCTGATCGGAATGGCACTGGTCTGCGAGGCTCATGCACAAGCTCTCAACCTTCCGGAAATCGATTTCGCAGTCACGGTCAAAACCAACACCAATAAAGACCATCAGATGGTCTATGCTTATACGCTGCAGCGGGAACTCGGCAATTGTTTCGGGCTGCTCTACATTCCGCCTCCCAAACACATTACTACGCTGCCCAAGGATGGCGCAGCCAATTTTCGGCTTTACGTAGAGGCCACGGTGAATGCTTCCGTGGGAAATAACATCACGTCAGAAACCTCCAGCGCCGTGGCGCAGAACAACAAAACGGACAATTATACCCAGCGGGCGTTTTACATTCAGGCGGGTCAAACCGGCAACATTCAGTTTCGATTATGCCGCTGGGTGGATGGCAAATACCAGGAAGTCAAGAAATGGACTGCTCCCCTTCCCAAGTCTGAAGAAGAAGAAAAACTCAAAGGACGCTTGGAAATTGCCCGGGTGACTTCGGTTCAAAACCAGACTTGTCCGGTCAAACTGGAAGACGCTCAATTACAGGCCATGTCCAAGCTGGTGCCGGGTCCCATGTACGATGCGGTGTTTTCCCAATGGTTGCAGGTCACAGTCACCAAGGCCACCCCAGCCAAAGGCACCACACCCCCAGGACCTGCTGCAATTACTAATTTTGAGGCCGAGCTTTCCATTAAAAACAGCTCACCCTGGATCATCAAGCGCTGCCGACTGGCCATTCCGTATCAGGGACAAATCTTATTACCCGGTGATTTCGCCATTGATGGCCGGTGGATGACGTTTAAAGAACCGCTGGCTTCGGAAATGCCCCAGCCATTAAAGATCACGTTCAATGCCACGCTGGGCCCCAAAGACGCCCGACCCGGATTGCTGGGGCTCGATCTGGCACCAGCCCCGGTACCCGCGGCTGTTCCACCACTGGCACCGAATCCGTAAGCATATAGAGAGGAATTCTCAGGTGAAATACACATCGCTCGGGCTCTCCTGTTTGTTCGTTGTGGTATTCTGGACCAGCACGATCCGTTCCGAAGATTCCGATATCGACTTTGCCGTAACGCTAAAAAGCAATACGGCTCAAAGCCATCAGGATGCTTACCTGATTGCGTTATTCACCGAATTGAGACGCTGCTTCGGATCCATGGTTGCCAAGTCCGCCATGGAAAACACAGCCGTAAAAGATCTCAAGGATGGTGCGGCGGGTTATCGTTTGTTTGTGGATGCAAACCTTAATATCAGTTACGGAAGCACCCTTGCCACCGAACGTGAAGCAGCCAATCAGGCACAGAACGGCGGATTTTTCAGGGTTTTTTGGTATCTGCCATTTACTCATCAAGGCACGCTGCAATTCAAGTTGTGCCGGTGGAATGGGCAAAAGTATGCAGATTTGGAGAAGTGGACGGCTCCGCTCATTCCCCTGGATTTCGAAGGGTTAAAAAATGGACGCATTGCAGTAGCCGAGGCCTTTGGCGGCGGCGGCAACAGTAATCCGGCCTTTCCAGGTAAATTGGAAGACGCACAATTGCGAACCACACAAAAGATTACTCCTGGCTTATTGGGCGATGCCATCTTTGCCCACTGGCTCCAGATCGCTGTGTTGAGTGCAACGCCCACCAAAGAGGCCAACAGTGTTCCGAATGTCCTCAGGCCCATTTCCTTTTTTAATGTGGAATACTCCATCAAGAATACATCTCCCTGGGCCATCCGGCGGGTACGTGCGATCACGCCTTTTCAAGGACAGACTCTGATACCCGGAGATGCCGGAACCGATGGATTCTGGATTAATTTCGTGGAACCAGTTCCTCCCAATAAGACGGTTAGACTCACCGTTCCTGCACGCCTCGGGCCTAAAGATGTCAAACCGGGTATATTTGGCGTCGAAGCTGGTCCCGCTCCCAAACCATAAAGGAATATTCATGTCTGGTCCCTTTCGTATCGCTGAATCCAAAACCGTGGCCGGTCGTGCCGATTATTTCACGGGTAAAGTTTGTCTCGCCGACCTGATGCCGCCTCAATCGGCGGGCGCAGTCGCTTATAAGTGGGTTTCGTTTGAGCCCGGTGCGCGCACGAACTGGCATGTGCACGCGTTTGCGCAGGATCTGTATGTGGTGGCTGGAATTTGTTTCGTCCAGATCGAAGGACAAAAGGTCATTCAGGTACAGGCCGGAGAAATGTACCATTTCCCTGCGGGCGTTTTACACTGGCACGGAGCTGGCCCCACGCTCCCTTGCATCCATCTGGCGATTAATGGTGATGGCGCTACCGATTGGAAACACCCGGTTAGTTCGGAAGAGTATGCGGCGGGATAAGGCGCTACTGATACTCGAGTTTGTACCCTTGCGTGTGCCCGGTGAAATACGCCACGACGATCCAGATAATCGAGGCCAGTGCTTCACCCAGTAATAAGCCAAGAAAGAACGGCCGCCAGGCATTATAGACCTTCTGACCGCCAAATTTCGTGACCAGCAATTTAACCACCCATCCCAGCAGGAATGAGAAGCTCAAGATCATCATCGGGTATGGATCCATCCAGAGTACATATCCGATGGGGTGCGGAATCCAGAAGATACGGGTGCGCAGCAGAATAAAACCCAACATGACGATCATACCGAACGCCAGGCAGCCGACCGCCAGGCGGTCCACTTGAGCGGCGTCGGGGATGTCGCTGGCAGGGATTTTCTGGCCCAGCTTGGTGTATTTCTCCACCTTCTCTTCATAACTCTTGATTTGAGTCACGCTGTCTGCAATTTCTTTGAAGCGTTTTTTAGGCTCGTACTGGAAGTAATATCCCATCGTGGACATACCGCCGGGATTGTTGTACGTCGTGGCAAAATAAGAGTAAAAGCTCACGCTTAGCGTAGCTCCCACGGCAATCACCAGCGCCCACATCATATACTTCAACCGGATGCGGGCTTGCGAACCTGCGTGCAGAGCCCCCATCACGTTCACCATGGGCACCACGCGGAACTCGTTGAAATTCAGCGCCTTGCTCCAGTTCCGGATGGTGACAAAGTTCTGGATGCCCTGGAACGCCGGCGGGAAGATCGAATCCAATATATTGGCCGGCCATGCGCGCGAAAGAATAAGCACCAGGCCGCCTTCACAAACCAATCGCGCTGTACCGATGCCGGCCAGCAGCATTAACAGCACCGCTGCGGTGGCATACAGAATTCCAGCCTTGAAATACACGAGCCAGGCAATGCTGCCCAGGAAGCAGACGATCAGGATGATCCATAGCGTTCGAGGCGAGAACGTTCGCGAAGCATCACGCGGTTCAAGGCCCAATGCTTGTCGTAGCGACGTGAGAAGTTCTCCACGTGCCATGAACAGGGATACTAATGCGAGCATGTACAAGGCACCGCTGCCTTGATACGTAAAGGGCTTCAATACTGTTTCGTCATTGCCATTGCTGCCCATCCCGAAATACACAATGGCCACCACCATGCATACTTTGAGAATGGCAAAGAAGAAGAACCAGAGGCTGAATGAGACTTCAAGACTCACAAAATACATGAGCGCGATCACGCTGGGGAAAATATGAACCTGTAGTGGAACCAAAGATTCAAACGCCGTACCAGCCAGTTTCTTTTCCATGTCCGTATTGCGCAGCGGAATAATGGGCATGTTCGTGAAGTAATCACCGAAGGCATTCCAGCTGTGCACCCCAAGCGACAACGCAATCCCCCACCAGACCAGGGAATTGGAGAAGAAGGGCTTGTCGCCCGGATTGCCCGTTACCGGCAACCCCTTCCACATTTCAGACGGAACCTGCATTAAGGGGAACGGCAGCCGTTCTCGGTCACTCCACTGACGCTGCAACAACGCGCCCATGGCAAAATACATCCCGATCAACATCACCAGTGCCAGGCACCAGATCGCGAACGGTCCAATCAATTGCTCCCACGGAATGGACGCACTATCCGGCATCCCGGCATAAAACCATTCCGCCGGACGCGGTCCAGCTATATCCTGAGCCGGGTCACGCGGAGCCAGCTCTTTCGGAATCCATGGGTAAATCAGGCTGTCCCAATTGTTCTCACGAGTGGAGTAGTAATTGAGGCCCAGCATCCCGCTGATAATCCCGCTCAGACCGCAATTTCCGGGCAATGGATTGGTCAGCATGGTCATGCAAAAGATGAGGGCGATGTCCTGCTTCTTCAGCGCCAGCGATTTTCGCCAGCGCGCCAGTCCATAGTTAAACACCAGGATGTACAGCATGGTGAAGAACATCGAAGACGCAGGCAGGACATTCAGCGTCAAGCGCGTATGGCGAATGATGAAATCAATATGCGGGATGACCAGCGCCATGAAAATACAGGTGCCGAGTCCGAGGAAAAAACCTTTTAGCGATGGGGATTCGTCGGTGCTGCTTTCCTGCCCTTGCAGCCGCGCGCGGGTTTCGGGATCGAATTTGGGTCCGTAGGAGGAGCTCAAGGCAATAAATATCCCATATCCAATGTCGTTACGGAACTTATGTTTGGTTAGAACTCATCTCAAAAATGGGAAAGCCGCGAGGGTGGAGATTCAATTTGATCTGAACTGCGTTGCGCTCCACTTCCGGTTACTCAAGCAACCGCTCGTTTCGCGACGCCTTGTTCAGATCAAATTGAACCGCAACGCGGCTTTTCCCATTTATGAAATGAGTTCTAGTTTCGACTGAGTATGAATACCACAGCTTGTTAACTTATTTGAGAGTTTTTTGCCGGAAAACGACATTTTTTCGGGCGGCCGGTCTCACCATTGAGTAATGGATTCGAACAGCTTTTCCAACTTCGCAGACTTCTGCGGATTAATACTCTTCATAAATGCGATCCGTCCCTGCAAGTGAGCCTGAAAATTCTCCACTTTCTTGAGATTCTGCGAAGACGCTCCTTTCTTAACACAGTTATGCAGAATGGCCTTGAGCCGGTCGAAGTCTTCGCGCTTGATGTTGGGCTTCGCGTTGACGGTCAACCCGGTGACGATCTGCCGGTTGCCCTGCCGTGCAATCTTCAACTTGTCGTGGTTCTTCTGAAACTTTTCATTGATAATGATGCCCTTAATGTACCGAATCAGAACATTCACGCTTTTGCCCCGCATGAATTTCTCATCGCCTGAAAATGTCAGGTCATCGGCATAGCGGGTGTAGGTAACATTGAACTTTTTGGCAAGTCCCGAGAGCCGGACATCCAGGGCCCATGCGGATAGATTGGCCAATGCCGGGGAAGTCGGAGCACCTTGTGGCAAATGCAATTCACGGTAAGGCATTTGAGCATAGGTTATTCTCCAGACATTTTTGGCATCCGCATTGGGCTTTGGGGCATGCTGATTCATCCGAGTTGTACACAGCCGGGCCAGATACCAGGAAATCTCGATATTGTAACCCATGCCGCGAAAGATGGATTTAACCCGCCGAAAATCAATGCTCGGATAAAAATCCTGAAGATCGGCCTTCAAAATTACATGCTTGCCTGAATGTTGTTGAGCATTCGTAAGAATGGAACGGCCTTTAGTAAACCCATGTGCTGCCGCATGAGCCGGAAATTTATTGAGCACTTGCTGAAGTATTTGCCGTTGAACATGCTTCAACATGGGCTTTGGAATTTCGAGCAAGCGCCAGCCACTTCCAGAGCGTTTGGGAATCCATTGGTAACGATACTGCCATTTCTTCTCGATCTTTTCATGCTGTGCCGTGCGATGATAATCGCTTAACCAGGCCAGTGTTTTCAATGGAATCTTAAGCCATTTGGAAAGGTCTTCGGGCGTTTGCAGAATGGGCAGTCCATACCGCGTTAACCGCTCGGCTTTCTCATCCACTCTTCCATCAAGAAATCCACAAGGTCTGTGGCGAGCCAGTGAATAAGGCTTTTCCGGAGCCGTGCGATTCGAAACACTGGGTTTGTGGTAATACTTTTTTATGCAGGATTTGGGCAGCAGGGTTTTCCGTTTGGAACCAGTCTCTGGCTTTTGTTGTGGTGCCGGTGTTTTATTGAGTACGTCCGAAATGGACGTGTGTTGCTTTTCTTCTGCGCCGCCGAACAGCCGTTTAAAAAATCCCAAGCCCATAGTCAACCTCAATGATAATTCATTCGATGTCCGGGGGCATCAACCTTGACCTGTCTGGGAATTCCCTGCGGCAGAATATCCTGCCGCAGGGAATTCCGAATCGACGAATACTAGCCAGTGGTTCGCCCGTGGGGTAACCCCACGGCTATGGCCGAAGCCATACCGCTTGACCGATCCCCCGGACACCGAATGAAGTGGTAAAAGTACTGGGAACTCAGAAGCCGAACAACTTCAAAATATCGATGCAGAATCCCACGTGAAACAGTTTGGCTCCGGCGAAAACACCGATCCCCGCCAGTAAAACCAGAAATATGATCGTCACGATCCCGTTCTTAATCTTCGTGAATATCCCAGGTCCACTGGGCCCGCTGAGATGGCTGAACTTGGCATAGTTTACGGCACAGGCGCTCGAGCAAAAATTGCCCGTACCTTCGCGAATGATGCATTGGCCGCAGAGCGGCTTGTGGCAACTGAAGCAGCGCGTAACCGCAGGCGTGGATGTATGATTGATGCAGAGGTCTTTGGCCATTGCAAACCTCCTTTATTAAACCACTTCCTCATATTCATGGCACCAGCACATCTGATCCGGATCCAGGCGCTTGCCCGCCGCCACGGATTTCGGATGCGACTTGTACCACATCTGTTCGAACTCTTCCTTATTGGCGTAGCCTTCCTTGCGCACATCGTCTTCGGTGATGTCGCCCACACGGGCACGTTCCACACGAATAAACCGGAATTTCTTGCCCTTCATGGTGAACGTGTCACCCGGATCGCCCCAGCGCCGGAAGCGCCGTGACATCTGTTTATTGCCTTTCAAGAGTTGCTCGGTGTTCTGGTGCAGCACCATGAATGACGCGCCCAGATGGTCATCGAAATTCGTGAGTTTCTCAATAGCCGCGTCCGTGATTTTCCAATCACCAGCTTTGAGTTCCGCCAGATAGCGTTTGGCCAGCGGGTGTGGTGTCTCGAATTTTTCAACAAGCATCATCGTGGCTGTTTTGATGTGCTGTTCAGGATCACCGGCGGGTTCAGCGGCTTTCAGTTCGGCCAGCCTGGCCAGCGCAGCATTCAGTCTCGCTACTTTCAATTCTTTGGTTGTGGCGGCTTCCATGGATGTACTCCTTCAATGCAATTCTATGAGATGATTTAGCGTTTAGAACTCTGAAAATCATTGGCCACGGCTTTCAGCAGCAGCTTGATGTTATGCCCCTTCTCCACATCGAGCACCTTGCCGCCGTTTACTTCCGACACATAAAAGACGTCGGTGGCCATGCCCTGATTGGTTTCTACTTTGGCAAAATGAATGCTGCAACCGAAATCGGCCAGCGCGCGGCTTAGGCCATACAGCAATCCAATACGGTCACCGCAGATGACATCCAGCACGGTGTACGTTTCAGAAATTTTATTGTCGATGCGCACATCCGGTTCGATGCTGCGCGAAACCAGCGGCGTAAGGCTGATGCGCTTTCGTACGGCTTCGATTTTAGCCCGCGCATCGGCCGTTCCGGACAATGAATTCTCGATTTCCGAACCCAGTTTCTGCCAGAACGCTTCGTCCGGTTTGGTGGAACTGTTCAGCGATGCCGTGTAACTGACACGGAAACGGTCCAGAATGATGCCGTCGCTGCGGGTATAAGCGATCGCCGAAACGACGCTCACGCCCTGCCCCAGAAACGCGCCACAAATCTGGGCAAAGCGCTTGGGCCGGTCGATGCTCGCGATCCACAAGTCCACCAGTTCGCCGCCGCCTCGCACCGAAATTTGAGACTCACTCGGCTTGTCGATCTTGCGGCGTTCCATCAATTCCGTAATCAGATCAACATGCAAGCGTGCTTCCGCCAGTCCGACTTCCACCAGGTATCGGCGCGGAACATTCGTGCAATGCTCCTTGATGTGCTGCGCATCCTCTGGAGATTGCGCGGTGGCCATCAACAGCACTTCAAGTTCCGCACTCGTTTGCGACGGAGCAGCCGATGGAGAGCCTTGCGCACGGCTCATCTGTTCATACAGCCGCATGTACAATTCGGTCAGCAACTCGTCTTTCCACTGCGTAAACGAGCCCGAGCCCACAGCGCTCGAATCCGCCCAAGTCAGCAAGTACAGCAGGTCGAGACGTTCATGCGTGCCAATCTTCTGTGCCAGATCGGCAATCATCTGGTCATCACCGGTATCGCGGCGCAGGCTGGTTCGAGAAAGCAGCAGGTGGAATTCCACGAGGAAAATCAGCGTTCGTGTGTCGGTTTGAGATATCCCCAGCCGCTCGCAAATCTGAGGCACCATGATCGCGCCGCGCTTGCTATGCCCCGCTCCGCCGCGTGACTTGCCCAGATCATGAAAGAGGCACGCCAGCCGCAGAATTTCTGCGCGGCCGAGTCGCTCCAGAATTCCCCGGCGGAACCGTTGCTGTGAATCGCCGGACGCATATAGGCGGTCTACGAAGTCGAACAGGAAGAGCGTGTGTTCGTCCACCGCGTAATCGTGAAAAATGTCGTTTACGACCAGGTATTCCAGTTCGCCGAATTCCGGCAAATACTGGCCGAGCAATCCCACATCGCGCATTAAGCGCATCACGTGAGCCACATTGGAGCGGCGTGAGAGTAATTCCATAAACGTCTTGGCGGCTACAGGATCGCGGCGCGTCGCATCATCCAGGCGCGGAAAGTTTTCTCGAATAGCCGCGATCACTTCCTGACTGAACGATACGCCCAGCCGCGCGGCATGCTGAAACGCCGTGAATGCCGTAGGCAGCCAATCAGGCCCGCGCAATTCGCAGTCTTTGGCAAAATACAGAAAATCGCCAATGCGCGTGTAGTTCTCATCGACCGGACGTCGCCGGAGTTGATCGATGTCCCGGCTGGCGATGGCGTGTTCTTCGCGATAACGCCGGATGACGGTGTCGGCCAGGCGATACACCGCCGTGGCTGACTTGAAATACTGGCGCAGCAAAAGTTCACTACCCTGCAATTCATCGGAACCGATAATATTCAGTTCCTTGGCCAGCGCGGTCTGCATCTGAAAGTCCAACACTTCCTGCTTGCGCCCTCCGGCGCTATGCAGCGCGGTGCGGAATGTCAGGATCTGGTCGTAGCCCTGCTTGGCTTCGGCGATGCTTTCGGGAGAAATCAGCGGACGCTCGTTCAAACGCGGCAAATGCCCCGACAACTGGCTCGCGCGGTCAATCCAGAGCGCCAACTGATAGTCGCGCAACCCTCCCGGACTCTCCTTTAAGTTGGGCTGCGTTCGATAGATCGACTCCCCCAATCGGTGGTGCCGCCGAATCGCCTCTTCGAACTTGGCTTCAACGAACGGCCGACCCCGGCGCTGGAAGAAACTCGCCAGATCATTTTTGAGAAACAGGTTGGCCAGTGCGAAATCTCCGGCCACAAAGCGCGCTTCCAACAAAGCAGATGCGGTCTCGAGCGCCTTATCCTGCTCTTCCTGGTCTTCCATCATCGCGATGCACTCGGACGGCGTACGCACCGCGTGCCCAACGATCAATCCGGCGTCCCAGAGCGGCCGTAAGAGCGTGCTCGTCAGGGTCTCAAGTTTTACGTCGCCGTTCCCGGTGTTTTCACGAACGGATTCCGAACGATTGTGCAGAATCAGGATATCCACATCCGAGTACGGAGCTTGATCTCGCCTCCCGTAACTGCCCATCCCGAGCAAGGCAATGCCCGGCGAGCCCGTGCGCATGCCTGATTTCTTGCCCGCAAACTCCAGTAACATGCGCAGGACTTTGTCCATCTGGTCGGATAGGAATTCTCCGGCCGAACGCCCGCCCTTGATCTGATTGATTTCTCGAGCCTGCTGGCGAATCGCGGCCAGCGTAATCTTCAACGCACCGGCCTGCGCATTGCCGTTGGTCTGCTCCAGCGAAAGCTGCAACGATACCCAGCTCTCGTCCAAGCCCTTGGCGGAGGTTAGATTGCCGGGAATGGCTTTCAGAGCAGCGGCGGATGGAGTCATGCAACCTTTCTCACGGATTCGGTGCGTATGAACAGAATCCTAATCATGGAGTCAACCGGGCTGAGTGTCAATCGCGGGGGTGTTATGGCACCCCTTACTTTTCTAGTATCGAGTCAAAAATAACGCCCGCCCCAAGCCTTATAACAGCACAAAGTCCTAAAATTCGCGTTGAGATACTCTCACACCTAACTAGCATTTTCACATCGTTACCCAAACCATTTCCGTTTCCCGGTTCAAGGAGCCCTGCAATGAGCAAGTTGAAGGTGGGTGTTATTGGCGTTGGTGGCATCGCGCACACGCATTATCCGGGTTGGAAAGAAAGCCAGTATGCCGAAATGGTCGCGCTCTCCGATGTGGTTCCGGAAACGCTGAATCGCGTCGCGGATGCGCAGGGTGTGAAGAAGCGCTACACCAAGGTTGAAGACATGCTCGCCGACAAGGACATCGATATCATTGATGTCTGCACGCCCAACATGTACCACGCTCCGCTTTCGATTGCCGCGTTGCAGGCTGGCAAACACGTCATTTGTGAAAAGCCGCTGGCCCCCACTCCCGCTGAAATCAAGCAGATGATCAAAGCGCGCGACAAGAGTAAGAAATTGCTGATGACCGCGCAACATTTCCGTTTTCAGGGCAACTCCAAATCTCTCAAAGCCGAAGTCGATTCCGGCTCGCTGGGCAACATCTACCACGCGCGAAGCTGGATGCTCCGCCGCGCGGCTGCACCCACGCGTACGAGTTTCACCCTCAAGAAACATTCCGGCGGCGGACCCTGCATTGATATCGGTGTGCATATTCTGGACCTCACGTTGTGGATGATGGGCAACCCCAAGCCGGTCTCGGTCTCGGGCATTACTCAGGACAAACTGCGCAAAATTCCGGGCAACTTCAGCATCTGGGGTGGCGCGTTACCGGCTCAAAAGGACTGGGACGTCGAAGAATTCGCCGCCGCGTTTGTGCGCTTTGCCAATGGAGCGACTCTGGTACTCGAAGTGAGCTGGCTCTTGCATCACAAGACCACCGGCGAAGACATGCAGATGTGGCTCTACGGCGATAAAGGTGGCGCGCACTGGCCCGCCAATGAAATCCTGAAGACCAACGTCAAGACCAAGCAGCAGACCAACACCAGCCTGGTCATTTCCGAAGGCGGCGAACCGCACGCGAAGGAATGCAAAGAATTCGCGGAAGCCGTGGCCCTGGGCAAGCCCTCACCGGTTCCGGCGGAACAGAGTCTGGATGTGATCACGATTCTGGATGCGCTGTACAAGAGCTCGGCGACGGGCCGGGAAGTTCGGTTGAAGTAAATACCATTAGACGAATACTCGGGGCTCTTGGAGACTACTTCAAGGGCCCCTGTTGATTTTTAGGAATTCTATATGTTCGGATTTCTCAAAAGATGGTTCAATCCAGAACCAGAATTGCTCAAAGAACACAACGATCCCATTTTAGGAAGTCTAAAGAGCAAAGGCCCTAATTGGTACTGCCATATACCCACTAAGGATTTTACTTTTGTTATTTGGGGTATCACTAATCCCGACTCTGATTTAATTGAAGCGGCGCAAAAAATTCTTCAGAACTGGGAAAAGCTTGAAAAACTCATAAATGAATCCAAATCGAAATTTGCGGATACTCTACCGGATGAGGATAGGAAAAAAGCAGTACTTCAGCTACGAATCGAACAAGTTGTACTTCGGCCAAATAAACCTAACTATGCACATATTTACTTTAATGATGCTGACGGTTGGAACTGTTCGACCTGTGATCTGGTTGAAGGAAAGCCACAAAATTTACAGATTGTTGCTTAAAAAGTCCTCTGTTTTTACTGCGCTAATCCCACCCCTTTTCTTAACCATTCACTTACGGATGCTCTATTCCCATCAATTCCAGACTCTCCTGCTTGAATTACTTTCCCGTTCACGCGTATAATCTTTGGCGTATACAGCTTAGCCCCCTTTTGGAGTAGCCATTCCCATGCGCATGTTGAGCCTCGCGTTGAGCCTGTTAGTTTCGTCTTCCGCAACATTTGCCACGGATTGGACCCAATTCCGTGGTCCCAACCACAATGGCACCAGCGATGAGACCGGAATTCCGCTTACCTGGTCCAAGACCGAAAACATTGCGTGGAAAACGCCGCTGCCCGGGCCCGGCTCGGGAGCGTCGGTGGTATTTGGCGACAAGATTTTCCTGCCCAGCTTTAACAAGGCCACGAAGGACGTGGAAGCGTATTGCCTGGACAAAAAGACGGGAAAGATTCTCTGGCAGAAAGTACTCGGACCTGGGCAGCAGGCGCGCGACATGGGCCGGGAAAACTTTTTCTCGGAAGGCTCTCCGTGCGTGGATGCCAAGCGCGTCTATTTCATCACGGGTTCGGGGCATCTGGTCGCGTTCGATCACGATGGCAAGGAACTCTGGCACCGTGATCTGATCAAAGAGTACGGTCCGATCCAGATGAATTGGGGTTATGCGTGCAGCCCGCTCCTGTTTCAAGACAAACTGTACGTGAATGTGCTGCGCCGCAACGACGATTCGTACCTCATGGCCGTGAATCTCGAAACTGGTCAGAACATTTTCAAAGTGGCGCGCGCGACCCCGGCGCAGGGTGAATCTCCCGAAGCCTACACCACCCCGCTCCCCTTTAAGCACGGTGAAAAATGGGAAGTCCTGGTGTTTGGCGGTGATACGATTTCGGGCCACGAACCCGATACCGGCAAGGAAACCTGGCGCTGGGGCGGCCTCAATCCCACGCTGGCCAAAAACTACCGCTGCGTAGCCGGTCCGGTGGCCTGCGGTAAATTCGTGCTCATTAATGCGCCGCAATACAATCCGCTCTTCGCGATTGATACCTCGCTTGAAAAGCCCGCGCCGGCTTGGACCAACGCCGAAAACGTCACCGACACGCCCGTCCCGGCCATTTGGGGCGATAAAGCCTTCGTATTTGGTGGACGCAAGCCGACGCTTTCCCTTTTTGATGTTCCGACCGGAAAGATCATCTTCAGCGAAAAACTGGCGGACATCACGGGGCTGACGCGCTCGTCGCCGCTGATTGTGGACAACAAGGTGTATGTCATCAGCGCCTCGGGCGAAGTGCGAATCTACAAACTGGCCGACACCTTTGAACAAATCGGCAAGATCGACATGGGCGAATACCCCTGCCGAGCACCGCTGGTTCCGATGGCCGGTCATCTGTTGGTTCGCACGGGCGAAAACATTTATTGTGTCGGACCGAAATTCTAAGCCCCTCTCCCTCTGGGAGAGGGTTTCGGTGAGGGCAATAGAGGGATTTGTTGCTCCTCTATAACGAAGAACCTTATTCACAGGAGATGCGTTCATGGCTTTTACCCTTCCTATCGGTTCCAAAGCGCCGGACTTCAAACTTCCGGCCACAGACGGCAAGTCCTACTCGTTGAATGATTTCAAAGACGCCAAGGCGCTGGTGGTGTTTTTCACGTGCAACCATTGCCCGTTTGTGACAGGTTCCAACGCCGTTACGCGAGCCACCGCACAGAAATTCAGCGATTACGGTGTACGTTTTGTCGGAATCAATTCGAACAGCAAGAAAACTCACCCCGATGATGACTTCCCGCACATGGTAACGACCATGGAGAAAGAAAAGTTCCCGTGGGTGTACCTGCACGATGAAAGCCAGTCCGTGGCCAAGGCGTACGGTGGCCTGCGCACGCCGCACTTCTACGTATTCGATAAAGACCGCAAGCTGGTCTACACCGGACGAGGCGTGGACACTCCGCGTGACACTTCAAAGATGACGGTGAACGATCTGGATAATGCACTCTCCGACCTGACCAGTGGAAAGCCGATCCGCAAGCCGCTCACCAACCCGATTGGCTGCAATGTGAAGTGGGACGGCATGGACGCGCACTGGATGCCTGCGGACGCGTGCGATTTGGTCTAGAGCAGATAACGCATGATCCCCTCTCCCATCGTTTTGCCTCCGGGGCTGCCCGGCGGGGAGAGGGTTGGGGTGAAGGGACTCTGGGCTCACATCAGCCCGGAAACCAGTGCAAAACTAACTCTTAGAATCTTTCCTACATATACATAAACGGATTGAAACCCCAACTTTGGTCCTCATTTTCCTCAGTAGCCTAAATGGACATCATGTCCATCTACGCCCATGTTTTATTCTTGAAATGCATCATGCAACTTGGTTTAATCCCTCCCCATGAGCCGCATCCACTCCACCACCCGCCCAATTTCGGCGCACCGCAACGTGCGCATCGAGGTTCTACGGCCGCGCGTTTCTCCGCGCGGCCGCTATGTCGTAACCGCGGCCTGAAACTCCGGCCAGAATTACGGTTCACGACGCGTAATGCATTCCTCCGTTTCATTTACGAACCCAGCTTATAAGATTCCGGCTCCTGTAATGGACATTCCGGACTACGAAAGGTTGTTGAACCATGAGTACCGCTGCTGACCTGCCCACGCAATATGACCCCAAGGCTCACGAAGATCGCATCTACGAACAGTGGGATACCTCGGGCGTGTTTGGCGCCAAGCCTTCCAAAACTGCCAAGCCGTACACGATCATGATCCCGCCGCCAAACGTGACGGGTGTCCTGCACATCGGGCACGCGCTGAACAACTCGCTGCAGGATTTGCTGATCCGTTTCCGCCGCATGCAGGGCTTTGAAACGCTCTGGCTGCCGGGCACCGATCACGCCGGCATCGCCACGCAAAACGTGGTCGAAAAAATGGTGGCCAAGGCCGAAGGCAAATCACGTTATCAGGTGGGCCGCGAAGAACTCATCAAAAAGATCTGGGCCTGGACGCATTCCAGCGGCGGAACAATCCTCAAGCAGCTTCGCAAGCTGGGCGCGAGCTGCGATTGGTCGCGCACGCGCTTCACACTCGATGAAGGGCTCTCCAAGGCCGTGCGGGAAGCCTTCGTGCGCCTGCACCAAAAAGGCCTGCTCTATCGCGGCAAGTACATGGTGAACTGGTGCCCGCGCTGCCGTACCACCTTGTCCGATGACGAAGTGGAGCACGAAGAAGTGAACGGGCGGCTGTTCCAGTTACATTACCCGCTGGCCAATGACCCCAACACGCGCCTAACAGTGGCCACCACCCGCCCCGAAACCATGCTCGGCGATACCGCCGTGGCTGTGCATCCCGACGATGAACGCTACAAGGCCTTCATCGGCCAAAAAATCGCGCTGCCGCTCACGACCCGTCAGATTCCGATCATCGCCGATAGCGCGCTCGATAAGGAATTCGGCACCGGCTGCTTGAAGGTGACGCCCGCGCACGATCCGGTGGACTATGCCATCGGTAAGCGCCACAACCTGGAAATGATCAACATCCTGACCGAAGACGGTCTGATGAACGAGAACTGTCCCGCTCAATTCCGGGGGCTCGAAACCAAACGCGCACGCAAAGCCGTGTGTGAAGCGCTGGATGCGCTCGGTTTCATGGGCGACATCAAGGATCACCGTCAGCAAGTGGGCCATTGTTACCGCTGTCACACGGTGGTGGAACCATTCCTCACCAGCCAGTGGTTCGTGAAGATGAAGCCGCTCTCCGAACTGGCCGTGAAGGCCACCGAAGAACAGCGCGTGAATTTCCATCCTGACCGCTGGGGTAAAGTGTACCTGGCCTGGTTCAAGGATGTGCGCGACTGGCCGATCAGCCGTCAAATCTGGTGGGGACACCAGATTCCGGCGTGGTATTGCCTCGAAGACAATCCCACGGCGATCACGAAGATCGAAGCAGGCGCCGATGAGCCGTACGACTTGATCGAAAACGGTAAACCCATCCGTTATCTGATCGGCGAACACGCCAAGCCCATTGTAAGCGCCGAAGACCCGTCCAAATCGCCCGAGTACCAGAACAAGACGCTGATCCGCGATCCTGACGTACTCGACACGTGGTTCTCCAGCGCGCTCTGGCCCTTCAGCACACTGGGCTGGCCCGAAAAGACCGCGGACATGGAATACTTCTATCCCACCAGCACGCTCGTGACGTCGCGCGGCATTATTTATTTCTGGGTGGCGCGCATGGTGATGATGGGCGAACTCTGCAACGGCAAAGAGCCCTTCAAGGATGTGGTGATCCACGGCACGGTGCTGGACGGTGAAGGCGCCGTGATGTCCAAGAGCAAAGGCAACGGCATCGACCCGCTGGATATCATTGATCGCTACGGCGCTGACGCGCTGCGCTTCACGATCTTCGATCTCGCGACCGAAGGCCAGGATATCCGCTTCCCGGTGCAGATTGTGTGCCCGCATTGTGACGAGCCGCAGGATTTGCCCAAGAAGCGCGATAACCCCATCATGAAGTGCAAAAAGTGCGCAAAGGAATTCCAGCAGCCCGTGCCCAACACGCCGCCGATTGCCGAACCGGCCATGGGCCTGTTGGACAGCAAGCGCTTTGAGAAGGGCCGCAACTTCTCGAACAAGGTGTGGAACGCCGGACGTTTTGTCCTGACCGGAATCGATGCCAATTATTTAAAGGCCATCGAAACTCCGGCGGACATCGAAAAGCATATGCGCGACGAAGATCACTGGATTCTCTCGCGCTTGAACCGTGCCATTCAGGATGTAACCGAAGGGCTGGATAACTTTGAATTCAGCAAGGCTACGAATGCGCTCTATGCGTTCTTCTGGGACGAATTCTGCGCGTGGACCATTGAGTTAAGTAAAGCCCGCCTGGCACCCGAAGCCGATCCTAGGGATCGTGCTGCGGCTCAAGCCGTGCTGGTCTACGCGCTGGACCGCAGCCTGCGCCTGCTGCACCCGTTCTGCCCGTTCATTTCGGAAGTGCTCTGGGCCGAACTGGCCAAAGTGGCTCCAACGCCGGAGTCCAGAAACCTCGGCTACCCGCCCATCGACGATCTGCGTTCTGGCCGGCCCTTTGTAGGTCCGTTGCTGGCGGCTTCGACCTGGCCTAAAGCGGATATTTCGCTGATCAAGCCGGACATCGAAGCCCAATTCGCGGCGGTCTTCGAAGCCGTGCGTGCCGTGAGAAACATCCGCCAGAAGAACGGGATCCAACCCAAGGAAAAGCTGCGGGTAAGCATCAAGACCGCAGACACTGAAGCCGGACGCAATGCCGCCAAGAACCTGAAAGGCCAGGCGCATATTCTCGAACGCCAGGCCGGGATTGAGTCTCCAGAAATTGGAGCAAGCATTGCCAAGCCCAAACCGGCGGGAACGGAAATCCTGCTCGGCGCCGAGCTGTATGTGAACCTGACCGGCTTGATTGATCCGGAAAAAGAAAAAGCCCGGCTGGACAAGGAAATCCAGTTCGTCAACAATGCCGTCCAACAGGGCCAGAAAAAATTGGCGGATGAAAAGTTCGCTAAAAATGCCCCTGTAGATAAAGTGGAAGCCGAACGCGCACGCTTACTGGAATATCAGCAGAAACTGGCAAGCCTTACAACAGCGCGAGCCGAGTTGGATTGAACCCTATTGGAGTGAGATTATGAAAATTTGGATATGGGGAGTTCTGGCTGTGGCGCTTGCTTCACAGTTAGCTACCTTAGCCGACGAAAAGCCAGGTACAGAGCGGTTTAAAATAAATGAACAGATGGCGGCCAATGAAACCAAAGTCTTAGTAGCCTGTAAGGCATATGCCTCTGCACAAGATACGTTTCGACGCGTTGACTACAACGGAAATGGAATATTGGAATACGCGCAGTGTTTGGGCGGCGGTGAGCCCCGAGTTCCCGTTAAAGTGGATCCCACTAAAGTTCCCACTCTGGAAAAAGGCGACGAGGAACTCGTCAAGTCACACTTGGATAAGATGGCGTCAGAAGATTTCGGCACGCGCGAAACCGCCACAGCAGCCTTAAAAGCAATGGGGTCACGAATAATTCCTTTGCTGGAAACATCAGCGGCAGCACTCAATGACGCAGAAGCCAAAAGTCGGGCTACGGGCGTATTATCTCAATTGAAGAAAGCCATTCAACCCAAACCTGCCCGCAACACGGAATGGGGGCTGTATCAGGGCGGCAAGATCAATCTGGTGGATAAGGCCTTTGCAGATGCTGAAGGCGCTCCTAGTGAAAACCCCATCCCAAAGAATGGATATTGTTTCGTTGTATTGACGAGCCAAACGAAGAATGCGCCGGGTGGAGCGCGTTCATATTTGAATGCCAATGGCTGCATGACTATTGGCTATGCATTGCTGGCCTATCCAGCGGAATACGACAAGACTGGCCGCAATTGTTTTCAGATCAGCGGTAGCGGTACAATTTATCAAAAAGATCTGGGGGAAAACACGAAAGCAATCGTTGAGAAATTCGACGCGTTTGATCCAAACACAAGTTGGGTCGCCGCAGAATAGCCTAAGCCAAGCCCCACGTGCGCCGTAACGCCCACTCGGCGCACAGGAAGAAACCAAAGAGCGCCAGCAGGCTCCAGTGATTCCACACATCCGTGGCTTCACTCACGGTTTTGGCGTAGCCTGACGGCTGGCTCAGCAGCCGGTTGAACGCGCTTCCCGCGCTTAGCGCATCGAAGTATTCTCCGTTGGTCTCCATCGACAGGCGTTGCAACAACGCCTGATTCGCCCGGGGATTTTCATTTTCCAAATCCGGCTCTTCGACGTGGAATTCCACGCTGTCTTTGGCGATGACTTCGGTTTTTTTGCCCGGAACATCGGGGCCGAGCACTTCCACTTTGAAAAAGTAATGCCCGGCGCGCTGCGGATTGTTCTTCGCGTTAAAATCTCCCACGCCCACGCCCATTTCCCACGTTTGCTTGGGGCCGCCCACGCATTCCAAGGTGGCGGACAACCGGGCCGTTTTGAGCCTTTCTGCCAGTGTGTCGGTGTCTTGCAAATGCGCGTTAAGTTCCACCGAATCGCCGAGCAAATATTGCAGGCGATCCGTATCAACATAGAGAATCTTATCCGCATCGCGGTAATCGCTGCGCATCAGCCAGGTACTCAGGTTGCGCCAGAAGGCCTTGTGCACCTCAGGCTGGCCGGCCTTGATGATCCAGGTCCACGTGGCGTCTCCAGTGAAGACCGCACTGCGGCCCTTGCCATATTCCTGGACCACCAGTAACGGATTCCCGCCAGCTTTGACCAGCACGCGCGCGGCCGGTTTTACTTCGCCCACCTCATTCACATTCGCCGCCCGGGGTAGAAACCGCCAGAGTTCCGCCGAGCGGCCAGGGTCACTGGCCAGCCGCGAACCCATGTGCGGAATGCCTTCGGCGGTGATTTCCAAGTCAAGCGGGCCATCCACGGCCTTGTCGGTGATGCTCATTTCCACCGGCATCACAGCGGCCAGAGCCGTCTGCCCCCACCCGCCCGCTCCCAGGGCTTCCAGTCCACCCAGCATCAGAACAGACCCGCCATCGGAAACGAACTGGGCCAGTCGAGCGAGTTGTTCGGGGCTGAAGCGCGAAGCCGGAATATCCCCGAGCATTACCAGGCGCAATTCTTTCCAACCTTCTTCCGTCGTAGGCAATAAATCGTGTTCCTGCCCGCCACGCCGTGTGTAGGCATTCAAGGCCATGAAATGAATACTGGGTGCGGTCTCAAGCGCGTTTCTCAGCGCGCCGAATTCCTTGCGCACCGCACCTTCGACATACCAGATGCCCAAGCGGCCGCGATACACACGCACAAAGGCACCGCGGGTGTTATTAATGGTATTCACTTCGCCGGGAAGGCCTGGTAATGATGCCATGACTTTATGAATGCCCACCGTGGCAGGCATGAACGGCACTTCCAGGCGCTGGATTTCATCGCCTTCGGGCAGGCGCAGGGGCCGTTCTTCGATGACACCGCCATCCACATGGACGGTTAGCGGCACCACGATGGTTTTGGGCAGATGCGATTCGATTTCGATGCGGATCATCGCCTGTGAACCGGCGAATGTGCGTTCCGGAACTTCAATGGTGCGAATCAGAATTTCCTTGTAGTCCTTGGGCGGTGCGTCTTCACCCAGACCGACGATGTACAACGGCGTACCTGAGCGGGCAAGCGTCCGGCTTTGGAGCATCGGGTCGCCGCCGGCATTGGACCGGCCATCGGTCAGGATCAGGCTGATGACTCCCGACTTGGCCCGGGATTTTTCAGATAACGCAGGAACGCCACCGGCTTCCTCGGAAATGCGTTCCAGCAATGCATTCAAGTTGGAAACTCGTCCGTCGGGACGGACCGTGTCATCACTGGATTTTTCGCCAGGCAGCCGTTCGACATCACGCGGGCTGCTGTCGAATAAAATCCGCCGGACTTCGAATTTCTGGTTCAACGCATGCCACTTATCGGCCTGGTCGGCGAACAGCTTCAAGGCGAAATCCCAACGCGAAAGCCGGTTGGGTGTGTCTTTCATATTCATCGACGAACTGCTGTCGAACGCGACCACAAGCAGGCTTTTCTCACTCAGTTGCGTGGTCTTGACCGTGACGGGGCGCAGGAGTGCGGCCAGGATAACCAGCAGCGCACCGATGCGGAGGATGTTTAACACCCACCATTTCAAGGCGGTGAGTTGCTGGGTTTCCCGGCGATAGCTATAGAGAATGAAAAATCCGGCGCCCACCGCGACAACGGGCAGCAGGTACCATGGAATAAAGGGATCCAGAGTCCATGTGCCGGCTTGGGAAGCATTTACGCTGAGCGAAGCGGCCATCCGAATTCCTTGTTACGGCAAGGCCACCCAGAAAATTTACTTCTTGTTCTCGCGCATGGCCTTGAGCTTGGCTTCCAGCATGGGACGGATCACTGCTGGGTTGCCTTTCCCCTGAAACGCTTTCATGCACGCGCCGAAAATCGCGTTCAGCGTGGCATCTTTGCCTGCGACGTATTCGTTGACCATTTTCTCGGTCTTGACCAGCACCTCGTCGATGGTCTTTTCAATCGCTCCGGCGTCGCTGACCTGAGCCAGTCCCTGCTCTTTGACGATCTCACCCGGAGACTTCTTAGTCTCCAACATGGCCGGAAAGACCTGGTCCTTGGCAATGGCACGGTTGATCGTTCCGGCCTTCACTAGATTCAGAAGTTCGGCCATGGCTGCGGAGGATACACCGCATTCTTCAATGCCCAGTCCCTTCTCTTTCAAGACACCCTGGCAATCACTGATGATCCAGTTGGCCGCAGTCTTGGGCTCGATGCCCGCTTTCAAGAGCGATTCGAAATAATCGCCCATGGCCTTGTGTTCGGTCAGAATGCCCGCGTCGTACGGCGTGAGCTTGAGCTGGCTGACATACCGGGCCGTGCGTGCTTCGGGCAATTCCTGAATCGTGCCGCGAATGGCACTCAACATAGCTTCCGTGATGACGACGGGCGGCAGATCGGGTTCCGGGAAGTACCGGTAATCATGCACGTTTTCTTTCGTGCGCATCGTCCGAATTTCGCCGGTCTGGCCGTTGAACAGGCGCGTGGATTGAATCACGGTGCCGCCTGAGGCGTAGATTTCCTTCTGTTCGGCGATTTCGGTTGTGATAGCCGTTTCGACAAAGCGGAAGCTGTTCATATTCTTGATTTCACGGCGCGTATTGAACGGTGCAGACTCATTGGGCCGGATTGAGACGTTGGCATCGCAACGCAGGCTGCCTTCCTGCATATTGCAGTCGCAGACATCCAGGTATTCCAGAATCCCAGCCAGAGCTTCCATATAGAGCCGGGCTTCAAGAGGGGTCCGGATGTCCGGTTCGCTCACGATTTCAATCAGAGGCGTTCCTGTGCGGTTCAAGTCCACGCCGCTGGAGCCGCCCGCACCGCTTTCATCGTGCAGCAACTTACCGGCGTCTTCTTCGATGTGCACCCGCGTAATACCGATGCGCTTGGTCTGACCATCCGGCATCTTGATATCCAGCCAGCCTTTGGTCGCGAACGGGAGATCAAACTGGCTAATCTGATAATTTTTGGGTAGGTCGGGATAGTAATAATTCTTGCGATCCTGCTTGGTGAAGCTGGCAATCTGACAATTTAGGGCCAGCGCAGCTTTCACGGCCATGTTAAAGGCCTTGCCATTCATCACGGGCAGGCTGCCGGGAAGACCCAGACAGACCGGGCAGACGTTGGTGTTGGGAGCATCCCCGAAGTGGTTTCGGCAGCCACAAAACAGCTTGGTGTCAGTCTTTAGCTGAGCGTGAACTTCCAGACCCATTACGGGAACCCAGGATGAGGTGTCTAAGGCCACGGCCATGTACATTTTCTCCAAAGAATCTTCAAAACTTGAATTACCTTTTTCAATGTTAGCGCTGTTATGATAAATATAGATGCCTCTGGACGCAAAATAATATTTGGAGCCCGGCTCATGCCTGTAAAACGAATTTCGGGGATTCTATTGTGGACTCTTTTGCTGGCCAGCCCTTTTGGACAGACTGAAGAAGTCAAAACCAAGACCCCGGAAGCGCTGCTGGAACAACTTCAGAACGGTAATTTCGACGAACGGCAGGAAGCCGAAAAGGCCCTGCTGCAAATGGGCGAAGCGGTCCGTCCTTTAGTGGAAAAGACCGTCAAATCCACGGATGACCTGGACACTCGTGCGGCGATGTCCCGAATTCTGGATGGACTGTACCGCTCCACGGTCCAAGTAGTGTTCTATGATCGCAAAGGTATTCCCTTTGCCAAGCAGAAAGCCACCTACTTCAGCTACGGCAATCCACGCAATCCGCAGGAAAAGAAAGAATTCGACACCAATGAAAAAGGTGAAATCAACATCCTCGATTTGAAGCCCGGGTTTAATCAGCTCAGCTTTCAGATGCCCGAAGTGGATATCTACAACCAGTACAGCCAGTTTATGTTGCGCAAGGGTCCGAACCGCATGGTCTGCGTTGGCATTCACAAGGGTTCGGTTTCAGGGACCGTGCTGACCGATCAGGGCAAACCCATAGAAAACGTCGAATTAAAGCTGCTATCGGATAACGGCTATATCCCGCCGAACACCGATTGGGCCGCCCTCAAAGACTGGGGTAATCAGGCGACCATTACCGCCAAACCCACAGGAGAATTCGTTGCAGAAAAACTTTCTCCCGGCGCCTATCTGGTGTTCATCAATCACGATGACTTCCAGCTCTCCCAGCCCATGACCGTCCGTGTGTATGAAGACGAAGACACCAAGCTGACCGAACCCATCAAATTGGAATCCAAAGCCAGCGTGACCGGTGGTTTGAAAGTCCAAGTCGTGGACAACGAGGGCAAGCCGCTTGCCAAGACTAAGATTGCCACCGCGCTGCTCCGTTTGGGCGATCAGACGGGTACTCAATTGCAAGAGATGATGAACCGCGGCATCGGCTGGAACCGGCGTGGTGGTAATATTAACGCCGTCGACTCTGAAACCGACGAAAACGGTTTTCTGGAATTCAAATACAACAAACCAGGCGCCTACCGGCTTGCGCTGGAACCGGAAACGGGAACTCCGCTCTTGATCTCACCGATTGAAATCAAAAAAGGCGAAGTGATTGAACTGAAGGGCCAGAAATTCCCCAAGAGCGGTTCCCTTGCTGGCGATATTAAAACCGAAGATGGCAAAGGCGTGGAATACATGCAGATCTATGCCGTGCGCACCGATGACCCGCTGGCCATCGCCATGGCCAGCAATCCGGATAACATGCACACCTTTCTGTATCTGCTGCAATCCCGCAATAATAACAATGCCAAGCGCAATGCCGCGATGATGAACAACCGCACCAACAAGGACGGGCATTTTGAAGTTAAAGACCTGGCACCGGGCTCCTATTACATCATCTGTCAGGGTTTTGACGGCCGGACCCGCCTATGGTTTGAAACACCGGAACACAATACAGTCGTGGAAGAAAAGACAGTCAACTTCGGAACCATGAAAGTACTCAAGGACAAAGAAGGCAATAAATTCTCCTTCGAAGTCAAAGGTCAGGTCCTCCTTCCGGATGGCACGCCGGCCAGCAATGCCAACATCCAAATGAGTCTCAATCAAGGTAGCTGGGGCTCGCGCGCCGGGCAGGACGGGAAGTTCAACATGAGCCAGCAGAATTATGTGGGGGGCAAGCCCGACCGCTTGATGGTCAGCATGCCCGGCCACAAAACCCATGTGATTGACTTAAATGCGGCGGGCGTGGATCAGAAGAATTTAACGATTAAACTCGAGAAGCAGGTTCACGGTTCATTGAAGGTCAAGATTGTGGATCAGGAAGGAAAACCACTTTCGAATGTGGCGGTGAATCCCATTCCCGGCTCCAACCGGTTTCAAGTGTACAACAACTGGAACAACCAGCAGGGCACACCGATCCGGTATTCCAATACCGATGGCCAGGTAGTGATCCGTGGACTGGCACCCGGAAAACGCAACATCACCATCAGCCTGGAAGGCTATATCCTCGATCAGCCGCAGTCTGTGGACATTCAAGCCGGCAAGGAAAATCTAGTCAATGTCGTGATGAAGCCGGGCCTCGAAGTTTCCGGCACGCTCCAATTGCCTGAGGGCAGTGATTTCAGCAAGGCAGCCATCTATGCGCTCGTTACGGGCGATGCCGCCCGCATAGGCCAGCAGGCCTACCGTTGTGGCGAAGTAGACGAAAAGGGACGCTTCAAAATCGGTGGATTATCCCCGGGAGCTCAAACTCTTGGGCTGGTTTATCCAGGGCTCACGCCAGATGCTTCCAATCCGGTAACTGTCGAAGCACCCAAAACGGATCTCGTGCTGAAGATGTCCAAACCTGGTGCGTTCAAATTCGATCTGGGACCTGCCTGCAAGTCGCAGCAATTGGTCTGGTACAAATCCGGAGAACAGGTTGTCGAGAAGCAAGTCTGGCGTGAATCCAGCACATCGGGCACCCGCGAAAAACGGCCAGGCGTGGTTCAAAGCGCAGGTGGTTCTTCCACTGATTACAATGGGAAGAGCGAACATTATGGCTCTACGCCGGGCACCTACGATTTGTGGGTGCTTCAATCCGGCATGGTTCAACAGATGTACAATGGCGCAATCCCTCAGGCATCCACATACTTGAAGTTAAAAACCTTTGAAATGAAACCTGCGGAGGGTGGACAGGTTGGTTTCAAAGCCCAGCCGTATGAAAAGATAAATGTGAAACCGGGCACCGGCATTGTACGTATGAAGATGACGCTGAAAAATGCGGACCAGATGCCCAGCAACGGTAATTTCGGGCAGATGACGTTTTATCTCAGCGGCACCGATGCGTATTCAACGCTGATGTACTATCCTCAGAATCGAATCGCGAACCGCAGCCAGGTTATGGTTGTGGGAACGCCGCCACCTGAAATCAAACAGACCACCAATCGCGATGAATTCGTATTCCGCAATCTCCCGCCCGGTGAATACAAGTTGTATGCGACGTTTAGCAATTGGAACTACAACGGACAGGAAGCACTGAATTATCCCGTTACCGAAAAAGGGGTGCCGATAAAAACGGTTCCTCTGGCGGAAGGCCAGGATGTCCAACTGGAAGAAATCCAGCTCGAAGTCCCCAAGGCGTACGCAGATAAAATGCGGGATGCCATGCGTGCGAATAGCATGAACTTCAACAATTCACCGGATTCAGGCGTGGATGACGAACCGGAGCTGGTGCAACCGTAAGCCAACTCCGGGAATTTCTTTAAATGACCTGGAATTCCGGTTCTTTTTTGCGAGTGGGTAGGCAATCTTCCCGATTTACCCCGTTCAGCACTGCCAAGCCGATAGCCTTTTCACCTTCTTCGCCCAATACGCACAACCGGCGTAACAGCCGGTCGTACGTTTCATATAATGCATTCACTGTAGCATTCGCTATTTGATCCACTTTAAAGACGGCGTCATTGGGTGGCAGTGCAGGAATGATCAATTCGCGGATGGAAATAGGACCACGTTCATGGTCAAACGGATACATGAGATCACCCAGTTTTTCAGAAATAATTACAAGCTGTTTGTAAGTGGATTCGCAGGTTGCCTCGGCCGCGAGCAGCAACGGCGCGCTGGCATTGATCCCGCCATAGACGCGTGTACCGGGAGTGTTCGCCGCGCTATTGGCCATCGCTACAGCCGCCGCAATTTGTTCTTTGGTTTTGGGCGCCACACCTTCAGGCAAACTGTTGTAGGTGAAAATCATCGCGGTATGCCAGTATTCCAAGCTGTGGACTTCAAACATTAATTCGGAAAGATGTTGTAGTACCGGAAGCAAATCTTCGATTTCTTTTGCTTTAGCTGAATTCGCATCCCACTTTCGCGTAACTTCCGGAGTGAACCAAAGTCGCAGGGATTCCACCAAGTGAGCTGCAGCATCCGTTTCATACGCAGACAGCAAGGAAATCAGTTCATCCTTTTTCGCGTGGTTCTCATCTCGAACCCGCTCCGCACAGGTTAATGTTCCTTCAGGAAGTCCAAGATCCTTCGTCAATACTTTAGGCGGAACAACAAAGCCTGAGGAGAGCATGTTGCAAGCCAGCGTGGCATTGTACCAGTCGATGTCCGCCTGCAGGAATAGTTTCAAATTCTTCCGGTATATCGGGCCTTTTGTAAAGGCATTCAAGCGCAACATGTTTAGTAATGCGTACTGCTTTTCGCGGGATTCGGCCGGCTTCAGGATCGTTTCAGTGAAGGGCAGCGGACGGTACGGTGGAATAATGGCTTGTAAGAGTCGTCCAACAACTTCTTCCCCGACTTCCTCCATCCGGACATCCTCGGAAACCTTTACAGCGCTCTTCAGCATCTCTGGCTTAAATTTATAGCCCAGGTATTTTACATACATATCCACCGTGGCCGTCCGGCTGAGCGTACTCATATTTTTGAAGAGAATATTCGCGGGATGCTCAACCAGGAACTTGGGGGTGAAACGCTCATTTCGAACGGCCATGATGCGATCTCGTTCGGAAGGATGCGTATCAAAGGTGCCGGTTTCTTCGGTCAGTTCCTTCTGAATTTTTGACTGTGCCTGTGGAGTTAGCTTGGCCAGGTTCGTGGAGATAAGCACTGGCAGATCATCGGCTAGGCGCCCGTCGTTGAAGGCATACGAGATATCTTTGAACGACATCTCTTCTGCGGCGCTTAATACGGGAAGTTTTTTCATCCCGGATTCGAATGCGTCAGCGCCAATCAGGGCTGCCGCACGCCGGTCTGCATCGTATTCCATCTGCCTCATCATATAGAAGCTCACGACATGCCCCAATTTCATTAATCCGAATAGAACCATGCGCGTAAAGAATATGAAAATAATCGAGAGCATGTAAATAAGGCAGCCGGCACTGCCTGCCTGGCTGACCTGATGTGCCGTGTCCACCGAGTTCTCAACGGAATCATCGGTGGCGATGTGTTCAAGGTATTCGTTGATCGTCCAAATGATGTATGTCAGCCGCATGGCCGTGGGTTGGCTGAAATGCCCCATTTCGTGGGCCACCACCCCGCTAAATTCCCGCAGAGTCATGCCGTTGACCAACGGTAACCCGATGGTCAACACTAGATTATTGGTCATGATGCCCCTCCAGCCATTCAGAAAAGAGGCCGAGGCGTTGACATGGCAGTCGACATGGATTTCCGCTGGTTTGGGAGAGCCTACGACTTCGCATATTTTGTCGACAAAGGCAAACAGAAGAGGTTCGTTATTACGGAATAGTTTCCGGACCTGTGGTTTGGGAGGATTCGGTTTGAATAATGCTTTAATTAGAAAGATCAGCAGGACTATGCCCACAATAAACGGAGCGACCAGCATCAACATAAAGAACCCACTACCACGGCCTCTTACACTGGTGGCCGCGCCTAACAAAGAATCAGAGTGCTGCCCATACCAAATCAGGCTGTACACCACACCAGCAATCAACCCGAAATAAACCACCGGAATCAGGAGCATCAAAACCGTAACAACAAATAGTCCAAGGATGTAACTGGATGGCACCGGCCTGGTTTCAATTTTGCCGAGAAAAGCACTGGTCAGTTTATTGGATAATTCATTTGAATAGACAATTTTCGTGTCCACGCAATATGGCCCTCTATTTCATGAGTTTTATGATAGCTATGAAGTTATTGTATGTTTAAAGATTATCGAGAGCATATCTTTTAAAATATATTATTTTAGAGAAAATAGTATGCACATGTTGAATAAACTTGTGATTTTAGAGTGAGCAAGAGTTCCAAATTTTTGCTAATGCTCGAAGACGTATAAACTAATGGTAAAGAATGAGCTCATATCCATTAAGTCTAAATTCTAGCGGTTCAACATCGAGCGGATGATTTCGGTCGCCTGATTCGAGTTCTTGGTCACGAGTTGAGCGATTTCACCTTGAAGCGCCTTATGAGCGGCGTTGATAACCACGATCGGCTTACCGCTGGCATCGACAGCATTTTCCGTTGAGGTTTCAATCGTAGGTGGAACAGGTTCCGGAACGGGCGCGGAAACCTGCTTCATGGACTTCCAGAACATCAGTGCCAGGACCAGACAAGCCAGGACGGTACCGGCCATGGGCAGGATACTCTTGGCCTGATCCGTAAGCGGAACGGCTGTGGTCGTAGCCACAAAGGGTGTGAATGCTTCTTCGGGCATCGCTGGTTCAGGTGCATTCTCAACCTTTACCACGTCTTTGCGTTCGGCGGAGTATCCCACGGCATTCTTCACGGCTTCGGTAAGGCGCGCCAGATCGGATGCAGAGAGCGACTCGACTTTCTTTTCAGCCTTTGCATTCGGATCGGCAGCCGCACCCGCAGCCGGAGGCGCTGTTGTTACGAGGCGAGGCTTGACCAACACGGCCACCGAGATGCGCTTGATTGAGCCCATTTCCGGGCGGACCACTTCGGTGACGGTATCGTAGTGATACTTATTATTGACCGTCTTTTCTTTCTTGACCTGAGAAGTACTGGTTCCGCCTGCCCCTGGAGCGTCTGTTCCCGGTGTATTGGATTTCACTCCGGGAACTCCGCCGGGTCCAGACGTGTTCTGACTGTCGGATTGTTGTGAAGATTCATCGAGCATGACCTGGCTTTCAGGGTCCATCTTCTTGATGGTGCGTTCGGAAGCCTGAAAATCCAATTGCGCCGAGACTTCGACGGCGGCTCGCCCGGAACCCAGGGCGTGATCCAGCAGGTTGCTTACTTTTTCCTGCAAGTGGCGTTCGACTTTGGAGCGGGTTTCCATCTGATCGCCAGCCAACGAGAAACTGTCATCGCCATTCTGGAAGCGGGCCAGCAAGCGGCCTTCGAAATCCATCACGGCCACATTTTGCGGTTTGAGTTTCGGAACAGCAGACGCGATCAGGTGCCGGATGGCAGAAACCTGTCCGCCTGAGATGTCGCGGCCGCGGCGCAGTTTGATTTCCACGGAGGCTTTGGGCGGCGGCTGATCGCGGACAAAGACTTCTTCTTCGGGGATGGAGAGCGTGACGTGGGCTTTGTCTATGCCATCCATTGCAGCCACTTTTTTCTCCAGCGTACCTTGGAGGGCACGGAGGTAGTTCACCTTCTGTACGAAGTCGGTCATGCCAAAGCTGTCTTTGTCGAAGAGGTCAAACCCCTCCCCTTTGCGATTTTCATTGGGAAGGCCCATACTGGCCAGGACCATGCGTGCGTCGTCGACCTTGCCCGACGGCACCGTCAGCATGCCCTTGGTTGCTTCGTAGCGAAATGCAATCTTGGCATCTTTGAGTTTGTTGGAGGCGGCGGTGATTTCTTCGGTAGAAAGCCCGGAGACCAGCGGAACGTAACTCGGATTGCCTGACCAGTAACTCAACGCACCGACCAAAAGAATGGAGCAGGCCACGAAGAGGGTCAGGGTCAGGCGCTGCGGGACACTCATGCCGCCCCATAATCGCAGGCATTGATCTCTAAGCTGGCTCCAGAAATCTTTCATGTGTCAGGCCCACCCATTATTGCGTTACGTAAAGACAGCACGACGCTGCCCTGTAGAGGATTCCATTCCTCTGCCCGGTTTGACTATCCCATCGTTTTGGACGATTGGCTTACACCGACATGCGTGAAACTTCTTGATACGCTTCCACCAGCTTGTTGCGAACTTCCACAAGCGTCTGCATCGAAAGCTTGGCCTGTTCGAACGCCACCATGACTTGATGAATGTCCTGGACTTCACCGGTTGCCATCTGCTTGATCGACGTATCGGCTTTGTTCTGCAACTGATTGGCTTCACTTAAGGCATTGGTTAGTGCATCCGTAAAGGTACCGTGAGTCGAGGACGTTTCAGCCGCGGGCGCCGTGAAGTTCAGGCTATTGATATGGTTGCCGTTGGTAATGCGTCCCAAGTTGCTGGGTTGCGCTCCGTAGGCTCCTGCCGCTGAAATCGGATCCATCGACGTGTCCTCCTGCCCTGCACGGTACTACCGGTCACTTACGCCTTGCCCAGATCCAACGCGTGCTGGTACATCGAGCGCGCGATCTTAAAGGCCGTCGCATTGGCTTCGTACGAACGCGACGCGGATATCAAATCAACCATCTCTTCTGCAGACTGGATGTTCGGGAAACTCACATACCCTTGTGCATCCGCGTCCGGGTGATCCGGGCGAAAGACCCGGATCGGTGCTGTATTATCGGTCGTAACCTCAGAAACTTTAACCCCGGCCCCGGAAAACCCTCCATTGGAGGCCGACTGGGCATTGCTGGCGTTCTGTAACTCCTCTTGGAACACCACCATACGCCGTTTATACGGGCCACCTTCAGCCGTTCTGGTCGTATGCACATTGGCCAGATTTGAGACCGTTATTTCCATGCGCTGTCGTTCGGCTTTCAGCGCGGAAACACTGGTATTCATCCCGCTAAACACGCCACCGAATGTGCCCATCGTTCAATCTCCTGGCTACACCGAACGGCTCGTTACAGCCATTCGCTGCAGCGCCATACGCATACCCAGCACTTGCATCGCGGTCTGATAATGCAGTGAATTCTTGGTCATTTCGGAGAGTTCGGTTTCGAGCTGAACGTTGTTACCGTCCCAGCGTTCGGGAGAAACCTTGTCTTCTTTGACTTCCAGTGGAATGTTGGTCACCGAACCCTGTTTCACGGCTTGGGTTAGGGCTTCCTGGAAGTCTACATCCTGACGGTGGAAGTGCGGCGTGTTGACATTGGCGAGGTTGTTGGAGAGGACGCGCTGCCTCAATGCCGTGGCATCAAGGATGCGCATCAACAACATATTCGTGCTATCTGTAGTTGGTGCGTTCATCGTCCACCTGCCATCCTTGGCAACCCTGCAAACACTTCCGTATGAATGTCTCTGAACTATGAAGCAACCCCAATGCCAGCTTTGAATCAATTTTCCGGCAGAAATTACCGGAAAACGCTGCTGGAAGTCCTTACGCCGTAATGCTTGCCGGTTCAGTTTGCAGCGTGCCCGAAACCTCATATTCGCGCAGTTTCGAGTACAACGTGCGTACGCTGATGCCCAGAATCGTGGCCGCTCGGGTGCGATTGCCGTTGGCCTGCTTCATGACCCGCAGAATTACGCGGCGTTCAACTTCCGAAAGCGCGTTCACGCCGTTGGTATCGAATTCCGTGGGCTGCAGCGGGTCCATTCGTCCGCTGGTTGGAGCGTTTACCCGCTGGGTATCAAAGTCCGCCGGGAGCGAATCCGGGATTCCAGAACTCGTCGAGGGCAGGTCTTTGATGACTACGGAGGTTTCAGCCTTGGTCATCTGATTGCCCAGTCCAAGTACGGCACTGGTCAGGGCTGGGCCTTCATTGAGCAACACCGCGCGTTCGATCGTGTTTTCCAGTTCGCGAACGTTTCCAGGCCAATCGTGAGCGGACAGGGACGCGCGCGCTTCGGGAGAAAGCATCGGAGCATTAACGTGATGGCGTTCGGCATGGCGCTTGACAAAGTAATCGGTCAGGAGCAGCAGATCGCCGTTGCGTTCACGAAGCGCGGGAACCAGGATCGGCACCACGTTTAGGCGATAGAATAGATCTTCGCGGAACTTGCCTTCGCGTACAGCCTTTTTCAAATCGCGGTTCGAGGTGCAGATCACGCGGACATCCACTTTCAGAGTCTTGTTGCCACCTACGCGTTCGAATTCACGTTCCTGCAGCACGCGTAGGAGTTTGCTCTGCAGCGCCAGGCTGGTTTCGCTTATTTCATCCAGCAGCAGCGTTCCGGTGTGAGCGAGTTCAAAGCGACCCGGGCGGCGTTCCAGCGCGCCGGTGAAGGCTCCGCGTTCATGGCCGAAGAGTTCGCTTTCCAAGAGGCTTTCCGGGAGTGCCGCGCAATTGACGCGGATGAAGGGCTTAGTCACGCGCGGTGAACGCTGGTGAATGGCGCGGGCAATCAGTTCCTTGCCGGTGCCGCTTTCGCCGTGGATCAGGACGGTGGCCGAGGTCGGAGCGACCTTGTCCACCAGTTTGAATACGTCTTTCATGACTTCGCTGCGGCCGACCAGGTCTTCGAAACCGTCATCGGGTCGTACGGCGGCTTTGCGGTAGAATTTGTTTTCTTCAACCAGCGCGCGGTATTCGGCGGCTTTCTTCAGCAGCACTTCCACCTGATTGGGGGAAATCGGTTTGCTAAGGTAGTCAAACGCGCCACGGCGCATGGCTTCGATGGCAGTGTCCAGTGTCCCGAAAGCCGTGGCCAGGACCACCAGAGTTTGAGGGCAGATTTCCTTGGCCTTGGTGAGCACTTCCATGCCGTCGGCGCCGCTCATCTTGATATCCGAGATAACAAGATCGAAAAGCTTTCCACCGTTGAGCTTGGCAATGGCGTCTTCACCCGAGTCGGCGGTGACGACTTCGCAGCCGGCACGGGAAAGGGTTTCAGCCAGAAATTCCCGGATCAACAACTCGTCGTCCACCACCAATACGCGTTCGATCTGCATGGTCGTTCTCCTGTTGTGTCGTTAACTCATTGCCTTTTTCGGCAAATAAACCTGGAAACACGCGCCACCACCGGGCGCATCTTCGTATTTCACCACTCCACCGTGAGCGGTAATCATTTTCGCCACCATCGGAAGACCCAAGCCGGTACCCTGGCTCTTGGTCGTCACAAACGGGCGGAACAGTGATTCTTTGACTTTGGCCGGAATGCCAGGACCATTGTCAGCAACCGTGATCTTCAAGGCGTCGTAGCTATCGTGGCAATCAGCGGCGATGGTCATGGTCACCGTGCCCGTTCCGCGCGATTGCATGGCTTCGAGCGAATTGCGAATCAGATTGAGAAAGGCCTGCCGCAGCGCACCGCGATCAGCGAGCATGACCGGCTTGTTGGTCAGGCACTTCACCACCACTTTGAGCCCGCTATTGTCTTTCAGTCCAGCCAGTGAAAGCTGCCCCAGTTCTTCGAGCATGTGATGAACGTTCAGTTCGGCGAGGCGCAGGTCAGGGATACGAGCAAAGGAGAGCAACGATTCCACCAAGCGATTCAGGTCGCGCACGCCTTCAACGATCATGTCGGCGTAGCGTTTCTTTTCGGGCAACGTCTTTAAATCTCGCTGGAGCAGTCCGGCGAAACCTTCGATGCCGCTGAGTGGGTTGCGAACTTCGTGAGCCAGTACGGCGCTCAAGCGGCCCATTTCAGCCAGTGCTTCGGCGTGCTGGACTTTTTTCTGCAAGGCGTCCCAGTCGGTCAAGTCGGCCAGGACCAGGACCACTCCGAGCACGTCGCCTTGCTTGTCCTTTACCGGAGCAGCACCCGCAGCAACCGGCACCATAGTCCCATCGACGCGCGTGACCTGAATCTGGCAGCGGTTGTTCGTGAAATTCTTTTGGTGTCCGTTGCTCAGCACATCCTGAATGCGTTCAAACACCGGGGAGTCGTGCCGAAGCCACTGATTCAACGGTGTACCGACCATTACATCGGCATTGCGGCCAGAGATGATTTCCGCGGCCGGGTTGAAGAGCCGAATCGAGCCGGATTTGTCCACCACCACCACGCCATCGGAAAGACTATTCAGAAGGCAGGTCAGATGGCCGCTCAAGCGATCCAGTTCATCGACTTTGTTGCGTAATTTTTGGTTCGTGTCGTCGAGTTCGGCTTTCAGTTCTTCAACTTTGCTCGAGAGCGCCACGAACGCGTTCTGAGCTTTCTCAGCCGAACGAATGAAGTGCTGGAACGCTTCGGGTAGTGCGCCTTTCGGATCTGCGCCGGGCGCCATTAATGTCGAAATATCTGGAAGAGGTTCGGGAGGCATGATCGCGCTCATGGCTTTTCTCCCTTGGCCTGTGCCGTGATGCGATTGAGGTTCTGGAGATTTTTCAAGGTCTTGATCTTCCAGCGCGCGGATTCGATCAGCTTGAAGAGGTCTTCATCTTTCAAATCCGCGGTTGAAGCCTGTTCCACATATTGCTGATAGGCCTTGATCGCATCAGGAATCTTGTTCTGGCGTTCCAGAGCCACGCCAATCTGGAAGCGGGCGATCCAGCCGTGGCGCGGAGTAACCAGCGGGTCTCCAACCATGCGGCGCAGGAGGGATAACGCCGCATCTTCTTGATGCAGATCGAGCAGATACAACGCGCGGCGCAGGGAAAAGTCGCCTTGTACTTCGGTGTCCAGATCAGCTCCGTCGAAGCGGCGGATCGTGTCGACGACCTTGTCCGGCGTATCCATCTTTTCTTCGAGTTCGGCCTTGCGGACCAGGGCGCGCGTGGCGATCGGGGCTTCCGGGCTGGTGCTGGCGATGCGTTCCAGAATGCGGATGGCATCGGGCAGGCGCTTTTCCAACGCGAGCATTTCGGCTTCTTCGATCTGGGCCATCGGCAGCAGCGGATGATTCGGATAGCGGCGGACGAATTCCTTGATTGAGCGGCGCGCGTTATCAAAGTGAATTCGGCCTCGTTCAGCACGGGCTTGTGCCATGAAGAAGGCCGGTTCAACGCGAGCCCGGAATCCGGTGCCCATCAGGCTGACATCTTTGAGCAGTTTGGTGCATTGATCAGCGGCCATGCCATGCAAGTCCAGTGCGGAGAAATTCTGGACAGCCAGCCAGCGGCATTCAGCCATGCGAGGATGTTCTGGATACGTATTAGCAGCCAGGGAATAGGTTCGTGCCGCTTCAAGCGGGTGTTCTTCAAGTTCGTGCGTACGAGCGATGCCGTAGAGCGCTTCCCCACCCTGATCGTCCTTGGTTCGGCCATCCATGACGGCCTGGAAGGCTTCGCGCGCTTCGACCGGCTTGCCTTCGGCGAGCAGGCAGCGGCCGACGCCAAGTTGTGAGCGTACGGAGAAGTCATTGTTCAGTGTTTTGTCGGAAGTCAGTTCTTCGTAAGATTTGCGGGCCTGCGTAAAGCGGCCCAGTTGGAACAGCAGTTCGGCTTTGTGCCAGATGCCGGTCTTGGCAAACGCGGTCTGTGGGAAGCGCCGGATCAGTTCGCGGTACAGGCTCAGCGCCTTTTCGGAATCGCCTTCTTTGGCATAGCTGCGGGCGATTTCGAAATACATTTCCGGGGCGCGGGCATCTTTCGGAACACGGTCCAGGACGAACGTCAATTGTTCGCGGGCGGGTTCGTAAATGCCCTGGTCGATCATCAACTTGGCGGCATCAATGCGTGACGGATAAATCTGAGCTTCATCCGGGAACTCACGGATCATATTTTTGTACTGAAGCAGCGCGTCGGCCTCCAGGCCGTCTTCCAAGGCCATTGCAGCCAGCCCCTTGTAGGCTTCGATGCGCCCAGCCTTATCCGTGCCCTGCCGCAGGATCGAAACGTAGGCATCGCGGGCTTGATCGCGGAAACCATGCGCTTCAGGTGTAAACGTCTTGAGGCTCTTGGAGATGGGTTTGACCTGCGCCTGTTCCCTGAACAACAGATCCAAGTCTTCGAGCGTACCTGGAATCTTGACTTCGGGTGGCTTTTCGGCGGTCAATTGAAGCGAAACTTCCTGCGCCGGGCTGGAGTTCACAGGCAGCTTGGGCTGAGCTTTGGCTTCCTGCGGCTTGGGTGCAGCAGGTTCAGATTGAGTAACGGGCTTGGTTGTCGCTTCCGCCTGCGTGGTCAGCGTGCGCTCCATGTTTTCCATACGCTTGATGACCGTCTGGAGCGCTTTTTCAACTTCGGGATTCGGAGTCGATGCCACTGCATTGGTCGATGCGGGCGCGTTAAGTTTGGCCAGCGTTTCGGTCTGCTTGCCCATGTTTTCGTCGATCTGCCTAAGGCGTTTTTCCAGTGCGTCCTGGCGTTCGATCAGGTTGGCCAGCAACACCAAAGTCTGGTCTCCGCCTTTTTCCGGCGGCGTTGCGGGGGCCGCAGGCGCAGTCGCTACAGCGGTTGGAATCTGGGAAACATGGGGGGCAACGGGTGAAGGCGGAGGAACCACATCGCGCGGCGGCGGCAGTGGGAAATCCATATCTCCCACGGCAGGCGCGGCAGCAGCCTTGCGAACATCCCTGGCTGGCGCGGGAGTGGCCTGAACGCCGCCATTCAACATCGTATCCTTGTCGTCTTTCGTGCGAAGACCCAACTGCTCTTCCACTTTCTGCTGCAGCTTGTCCCAATCCAGGGCGTGAGCGGAGCCAAACGGAAGAGCCAGTGTGGTATAGAGCAGGAAGCGATGCCAGCGGGGCGTATTCATTTGCGCAAGTCTCCCGCGATCGGAGCGGTGGTGATGGTTTCATTCACCGGCGGGGCTTCAGTGACTTTGCGTTCGGCAACTTTGCGCAGGACGCGGGCCCAGGCTAGGTATTGTTCAGCATTCAATCCATTCTGCGGATCTTTTTCATCCAGATAGGTGCGCATCAGATGGCTGGCTTCCTTCAGGTTGCCGGTATCCAGCGACCGCGTGATGCGCTTCCACTGTTCATCGGGAATGCTGGCGGGCTTGATGGACGCCAGTTCCTTTTGGTCATCCACGGTAAGCAGCTTGAGATCCGCTTTCTTTTCCGGAGCTTTAACCGTGGCTTTTGGTTCGGGTGTGAGTGGTGAATTCTTCATCGCCAGCGGATTGAAGACAAAGCGCCGGCCTTGCGAATCCGGTTCTTCTTTAGTGTCTTTGGCCACCACCGGTTCTGGAGCAGGCACTGCGGACGTTTCCTTGGGCTTCTGAACCGGCTTGGGAGTTTCGCGTAGCTGAACGGCTTCGGCTCGAGCGAGGGCCGCTTCATCGGGCAACTGGCCCTGGCGGGCAATCATCAGATCGGCTTGCGCAATTCGCGCCAGGACGCGGGTGCGCGTTTCCGGCGTGAGGGTCTGCTTGAGCAGTGCTTGCAGGAGTTTCTTGGCTTTGAACGGATCGCCCAGCACAATTTCATTGGCTGCCTGGCTTAAGCGTGCATCGGGAACTTTTTCACTGTGCGGATACAGGGAGACGAAACGGTCGAAGGCCTGTTCGGCTTCACCAAACTGGCCCAACTCTTCGTAGCAGTACCCGACCTGGAATTGAGCGTTCTGGGCCTGTGAGGTATTCGGGTAAGCCGCCATTAACCGCGAGTAGAGCTCCATGGCGCGTTCGCTGCGGCGTTGAGCGGGAATCGTATCGTTGATGCGGGTGGCATCGGCCAGGCGCAGCAGCGCCAGAGCGCGGACATTGTCCAGGCCGGCTCCGTCTTGAACGCGCTTGTACGCCATATTGAATTTTTCACAGGCTTGGACGGCATTGCCATAGGTCAGGGCTTTTTCGCCATCGCCGATCCATTCTTCCATTTCAACGCGGGGTTCGCGGGTCGGGTATTTGGGCGATTTGTCTTCCTTCTCTTCCTTGCCATGGCCTTCTTCGCCATGCCCGCCCTTCTCAGCCTTTTCACCTTTGGATTTCTTGCCGTGAGCGTCTTCCTTGCCTTCTTCCTTGCCGTGCTCGTCTTTCTTGGCTTCTTCGCCGTGCGCATCGGCCTTCTTGGCGTGGGGATCAGCTTTCTTCTTGGCGTCGCCATGTCCACCGTGTTCATCGGCGGCGGGTTCTTCCTTCTTTTCTTCTTCGACTTTGGCGTCTTTGGATTCGGTCTTGGCTTTGGAGTTGGACGAACCCAGCAGGAAGAGGCCGAGTCCGAAGATGACAGCGCCCATGGCCATCGCGCCGCCTACAATTCCAAGCCAGTCTTTAGATGGTGAACTCATGCGGGCCTCGATCCTATGTATTCTCGGATCACAAGGCGCAAGACTTAGGCCAATATTGCCGGAAACTTCTGCTAAATCTGTCTAAGTCTAATACTAGTCGATAAATATAATATCGGAATCATGGAAATCAACGCCGGAACGTCCTGAATTTCGGATTCCGAGAGAGCGGCAAGGTGCTGCATCGATGCGGTGAATTGCAATCGCCACTTTTCAACAAAGGATCAAATCATAAATGAAAACAGCACCAAGGGATACCCCTCGGCGCTGCACATGAAGCTAAACTGATTAAGCAATGTTATTCAACGCCTTCGGCACTCGCGACAGAAGGTTCTTCCACGACTTCCATACCATAGCTACTGAGCTTGCGATAGAGCGTCGTCCGGTTAATGCCCAAGAGCGCGGCAGCCTGATTCTTGTTGCCGCTAACTCGATCCAATACATGCATGATCAGGGCGCGTTCTGCCGCCGCCAGACTGGGATCTTCAAGGGAAAGCGTCCAGTTGTTGGCTACCGCTGCGGCAACGGGCTCCACGATGCGTCCGGACGTTGTGGAGCTCTCTTTCTTGAGCACTCGCGTGGAACCACTGGAGGAACCGTGTTGTTCGGCTGGGAATACGGTGGCATTCAGGAGGACCGCGCGTTCAATGCAGTTGCGTAATTCGCGGATATTGCCCGGCCAGGAATGCTTCAAGAGCTGGTCTTTCTCGGAGACGGTAAGTGTCTTAACCGGCCGGTTGAACTCTTTGGCAAAGACTTTACAGAAGTGTTCGGCCAGAGCGACAATGTCTTCGGTGCGTTCCCGTAGTGGCGGCAGGATGATCGGAATCACAAACAGCCGGTAGTACAAGTCTTCGCGGAACTTACCTTCGGTCACCATGTCTTTGAGATTGACGTTGGTAGCAGCAATGATGCGCACATCAAGCTGAATGTCCTTGGTCCCGCCCACTCGACGTAGCTTGCGCTCCTGCAGGACGCGGAGGAGCTTGGCCTGCATCGCCAGCGGCAGTTCGCCCACTTCATCGAGGAACAACGTGCCCTTGTTGGCTTCTTCGAAAAGTCCCTGTTTGGGAGCCTTGGCATCGGTGAAAGCACCGCGTTCATGCCCGAAGAGTTCGCTTTCAATCAGCGATTCGGGAATCGCCGCACAGTTGACGGCGACGAAATTCTCATTGCGGCGTTCACTATAATGGTGCAGGTGGCGCGAAACGACTTCCTTACCGGTTCCGGTTTCACCCAGGATCAGTACGGTAGACGCGGGACTCTGCCCTACGCGCTGTACCAGTTCCGATACGTTCTTCATTGAGGGGCTGGCGACTACCATGGGGAAATCAGGCATGCTTTCAAAGCGAATTTCGCGATGCAGCATCAAGCCTTGGGACGCCTGCTGAATGCAGCGATCTAGCTCCTTAATGGAGACCGGCTTGGTGAGACAGTGAAATGCGCCGAGCTTCATGGCAGAGACGGCATCTGAAATGGAGAGGTATCCACTGAAGAGAATGACGGCGAGACTGGGTTGCAGTTCTTTCGAACGGCGCAGCATTTCGATGCCGTCCATATTCGGTAAATTCAGATCGAGGAGTAAAATATCAAACGTGTCCACCTTAAGTAATTGCAAGCCTTGTTCGCCGTCAGAAGTGACTACTACATCGTGGCCTAATGACTGAAGCATATCCATGAGCACGGTCTGCACATTTGCATCATCGTCCACCACGAGTATTTTAGCACCCATCGGTTGCAACCCCCAAAGAGCAAATCTAACCCATTAACAAATAGCGAGTTACGCTATTCGCTTTAATCCAATCCACGTTACATTTTGCAACATACTCTGATATAGTATCATCAGTTGCAAAGTTAGTGCCTGAATTCCGTGAAATTGGAAAAGAAAGATTAAATTGTTTCCTGAGTATAGTAATTCATGCTGCTTTTATTTTATTTGGATGGCGAGGATTCCGCTTTTTCCATAGGGATCACAAGACTTTACAAAAATGGTCGCGGCTTCAGTCCGATTTTTAAGAGACCGGGCTTCCAAAGCAAAACTTGCCGCAGCGATTCCAGAAATCGAGAATGTTTCTCCCAAGTAAGCTTCAAGATTTACAGGAGCACTCACGCTTGACGAAATGTTGGCTAAAGTTCTAGCTAATCCAGGTCGCGCGTTCGTCTCACGATGAGTCTCAAGAAATTGCAACTTGCCTGCTGCCGCATTCAGCGGCGCTATACGTTTTAGCCAATCCGATTCATTAGAATTTGGCTCACCTGTTTGTGACGCGCTTAACATCACAGCATTATCGATAAAGGTTGCATACGGCGTTTTCCCTCGAGCCTGGGCACTTTTCAGGGATTCCATCACGAAGAACGCCGCGCCTTCTCCGGGAACGATGCCTGATATATTTTTCGGATCCGATGAAAGTAACTGTTCCGCGAACAAGTGCTGATGCATGGCTGATGTCAGGCTTTCGCTGGCGCCCACCAATACGCACTCAGCGCTTCCGGCTTTAATCTGATCATGCGCGAACTGCACCGCTTCCAGTCCGGAGAGGAAACTCCCAGAGAATGTGCATGCGACGCCGCGTAATCCGTACTCAATGCATAGTAAAGAGGAGGGACTGTTGGCATATCCGTGAGTAAACACCAGCGGCTGGGCGAATTTCGGATTCGAATTCTTGATCTTTTTCCAGAAAAGCCCCATGGCTTCGAGACACCCGAACGTAGTGCCATACGCGCAGCCAATATCTACTCCCACCGGACGTGCATTCGCGTCCAATAGACCCGCATCGTTCAACGCCTTGCGAGCCGCTGCCAACGCCAGCGCGCTTGTGCGGTCTACATACGTTTTGAAATGCGGTAGATGTTCTTCGAATCTGAAATCCGGAATTTCATGGCCATACGCAGGCGCGCCTTCGGTCACTTCAAAACCCGTGATCTCAGGTGTCTCCGGCGATGCATGTAAGTCCGGAGCGGCCAGCGCTGCGTCGAAGGCGGGCGGAAGAATATGCCCAATCCCGGTGATCACTACCGCATCGTTTGAAGTCATAAGAATCTCAATAGGTTTTCCAGATGCCAGGCGTCACCAATTCGACGACATGCCCGTCTGGATCGTGGAAGTAAACGCTTTTCCCACCCGGTGGCCACGTCACGATGCTCAGGACTTTAATCTTCAAACGTTTGAGTTTCGCGAGCCACGGTTTCAGATTTTTCTTGGTGATGGCGAACGCAAAGTGCAGTTTGCCAGAACCGTAGTGCTTGGGAATGTAGCCGCCGCCCATCGGTACATCGTCCAGCGTGCCGTCATGCTTGAAGAGCAAGAGCACCTGACGTCCGGCGACATCCAACGCGCACAACCGGTGGCTATCGTCCACCAAAACCTTGAAATCAAACACGCGAATATAAAACCGGGCCGAACGCTTCACGCTCTTTACGTAGAGCGCCGTTTCCAATACGCCTTCGACCTTGGGCATAGGCCTGCTCCGCGTTACAATTCGTGCTTGTGATAGAAGTGCGCGAAAACTTCATCGCGAGATGCGTGGTCATTTACGAAATGCCCGCGAATCGCGCTGGTGACCATCACCGCACCCGGTTTCTGTACGCCACGCATCGTCATGCACGTATGAGAGGCCTGAATCAACACCGCCACGCCGGCCGGATTGAGTTTTTCCATGAGCAGATTGGCGATCTGGTCGGTCAAGCGTTCCTGCACCTGCAAGCGCTTGGCGAAACCATCGACTACGCGAGCGAGTTTGCTCAAACCCACGATCCGGCCTTTGGGCAAGTATGCCACATGGGCTTTGCCCATAAAAGGAAGCATGTGGTGTTCGCACAAGCTATAAAACGGAATGTCCTTGAGGACTACGATCTCATTATGGTCTTCATCAAACGTGGTTTCCAGATGCACGGACGGATCTGAATTCATCCCAATCAGGATTTCTTCGTACAGACGTCCGATGCGAGAGGGCGTTTTCTTCAGCCCGTCACGATTGGGATCTTCGCCCACAGCGAGCAGAATCTCACGTACAGCATTTTCAATTCGAGGCTTATCCAAAGTAGCATCCCTTCCTGTTGAACAGCAACTAGGCCACTTTCCAATCCAACGGTCCACCCGGGCCACGTTGAATGGTGCGATACAGATGATCGCGTTCGACCGGCACCCCACCCGCTTCGTGAATCAGGCGATGCAAATCAGCCACGGACAATCCCTGAGGCACATCCGAACCGGCCATGTGATAAATCTTTTCTTGCAGGACCGTGCCGTCCATGTCGCTGGCGCCATAATTAAGCGCCATTTGCGCGATCGGTACGCCCAACATGACCCAGTATGATTTCACGTGCGGGAAATTATCGAGCATCAACCGCGAAATCGCGTAGGTCTTGAGTTCCTCGAGTCCGCTGGGCCCGTGTTCGACTTTGAGCGAGTTATTATCCGGATGATATGAGAGCGGAATAAATGCCAGGAATCCCGGTGCTTCGTCCTGCACCTGACGCAGTTGTAACAAATGATCAATGCGATGTGCAGCCGACTCGTAATGCCCGTGCAGCATCGTCGCGTTGGACGGAATGCCCAGTTCGTGCGCGGTCTTATGCAAGGCAAGCCACTCCGCGCTGGATTCCTTGCCTTTGCAGATGCGATCGCGCAGTGGATCGTCGAGAATTTCAGCGCCACCGCCAGGCAGGCTATCGAGCCCCGCTTCTTTCAGCGCGATTAATGTTTCTTTGGGCGATAGTTTGGCCAGGCCGGAAAGATGGTAAATCTCAATCGCGGTGAAGCATTTCAAACCCAGATTCGGATGTCGTTGCCGGATGCCTTTGAGCATGTCCGTGTAGTAACTGAAGGGGAAATCCGGGTGTAGTCCGCCGACGACGTGCAATTCCGTCGCGCCGCCAGCAGCAATCCGGTCCGCATGATGGAAGACTTCTTCGAGCGGCATTTCATAGCCGTCCGCTCGGCGGTCTTTGCCTTTGCGCCGGTAGAACGAACAGAAGGCACAGGAAAGCGTACAGTAATTCGAGTAGTTGATATGTCCGTTCGAGACGTAAAACACCTGCTTGCCGTGGCGCGCTTTGGCGGTCCAATCGGCGAGCATCCCGATACCCAGCACATCGCGTGAGGCATACAGATTAAGGCCGTCTTCGCGCGAAAGACGCTCTCCACGGGCGATCTTCTCGCGAATGGGCCACAGGTCACGGTCTACTCGCGGCACAGGCACAAGGGCCAGACGCTCAGCGGTAAGTGGACCCGAAGAGGCTTGTATGGAGGATGAGGCAACAGCGACCAAGGCAGAACCCTCTAACGAATGAATGCATAATAGATTATGGCAATGCTTTCTCCATTGAATTTTTATGCCGTCTAATATTTCATCGAGATCATCCAATCCAAAATCCAGAAACCAAAATCGAAAATGAGAGCGCTTCCGGTTAGTCTCTATGCAACCCTATCGCACCTGGAGCTTCGAATGATCATCGACCTGCGCTCAGACACCCTCACCCGCCCTACGCCCGAGATGCGGCAGGCCATGGCCAGCGCGGAAGTCGGCGACGATGTCATCGATATCGATCCGACGGTGGTGAAGCTCGAAGAGAAAGCGGCCGCCCTGACGGGTAAAGAAGCCGCGCTGTTCATGCCGAGCGGCTGCATGGCGAATCTGATCGCCGTGCTCTGCCAGGCCCCGGCGGGCAGTGAAATCCTGTGCGGGGATCAGAGTCATATTCATCGCGCCGAAAACGGTGGATACGCGCGCGTGGCGCAAGTCAACAAATGGGCGCTCAAGAATGACCGCTTCGGACGACTCGACGCCGCCGAGATTCAATCCGCCATTCATGTGGGCATTGAACGCGGTGGAAACAGCCACCTGCCCTCCACTTCGCTGCTCTGCCTGGAGAACACGCACAATTATTGCAGCGGTACCGTGCAGACGGTCGCTGAAATGCAGACCGCCGTGCAGGCGGCCAAGGTGAAAGCCCCATGGATCAACGTGCACTTGGATGGTGCGCGGCTCTTTAATGCGGTCGTGAAGCTGAATTGCCCCGCGCGCGATCTGGCCTCGGTTGCCGATACGGTAAGTTTCTGCGTCTCGAAGGGACTCAGTTCGCCGATTGGTTCGTTGCTCTGTGGAAAGAAGGAACTCATTACGCAAGCCCGTGGACACCGCAAGATGCTCGGCGGTGGCATGAGACAAGTTGGAGTACTCGCTGCCTGTGGCTTGATTTCGATTTCGGAGTCGATGATTTCAAGATTGGCCGATGACCACCACAACGCGCGGAAACTAGCCGAAGCACTGGCCGGCTATAAGGGTATTTCGGTCGACTTGGAAACTGTGCAGACCAATATCGTGTTCTTCAGCTACGCCGGTACGAAAGGCGATTCCGCTTGGCTCGGCAAAGTGTTAAATGAGGCTGGGATAAAGTGTCTCGTGATGGGTCCCAAAATCCGCTTCGTAACTCATCGGGAAATCACGGCTCAGGATACCGAACACGCCCTTAAAATCATACATGGCATACTGGGCTGATATACTCGTTCTTGTAAAACGTCAAATTCATCGTCCGTCCGAGATGCGCACACACCCCTGTCAATGTTCGCCGGACTTGGCCAAATCGTTGGTTCTGAATATGTTCTGAGTCCGGGACGTATATCCAGCGCGTTTCGATAACTAATTTATGAGTTTGCGGTACACGATCAAAGACACGCAAACGCATCTTCCACCCGCCGTACCAGCCAATCCCGCTTTTCCTGACTCTGCAACGAATACCGGATAGTGTTGATGGCCAATGCACGAAGTTCATCCACCGTTAGACCGCACTTCTCATGAGCGTGCCCATATTCTTCGGACAACGTGCAATCGCTCAAACTCGGATCATCGCTGTTCAGCGTGACGTTCACCCCGGCTTGAACCAGTTTCCGCAACGGATGCTCTTCATACGAATTCGCCGAACGAGTCTGTACATTCGAAGTCAGGCAGACTTCCAGTGCGATCCCACGTCCGCGTAAGAGTTCAACCACGGCCGGGTCTTCGATAGCTCGGATGCCGTGACCGATCCGTTGAGCCCCATAGACTTCAATGGCTTCACGCACCGACTTAGCCCCCAATCCGCCGTATTCGTCGGAGCATTCACCAGCGTGCAGCGTGAGCCACTTGCCCGCGTCGCGCCATTGGTTCAATGGTTCATCCAAAACACTCAGCGGAATCACTTCGTCTCCGGCCACATCCACCGCATCGAAGAGTGCCCCAATGGGCCGCTTAAGTAATTCCGTGGCCGGACGGTTGCCCTCGGCTCCAAAATGTCGGCCCAGGCAACAGATGAACGCCAGCGTCAAGCCTTGTCGTGCGGCTTCAGCCTGTGCGCCACGGATGAGTGCTTCAGAGGCGCGCTCGCATTCATCCACCGTCGGCAATGGTTCAGCGCAGCCGATGACACGCCGTGCCCAGAAGACTGGACTGAAGCGGATTTCCAGATGCGCCACACCATCGCGCCCGGCATCCAGCACGCATTCTCGTGCGATGCGATCTAACGCATTCAACTTGCCATAGGGAAATCGCAATGGTGGGAAGTAATCCAAGAAGGCTTTGAAGCCCGGATAAAAGCCCTTGGGAATTTGCACGGCTTTGACGAGCGCTTGAAAATCCGGAAACAACGTAAGCTGGTTATTCTGATGAAACTCCCAGAGTGTTACCGGCCGTAACGCACCTTCAAGGTGCCGATGCAGATCGGCCTTGGGAATGCGGGAATAGAATTCGGCGTCGAGAGCGGACATGCGGGCATTAGAACAACATCACAGGCAAAGAGAAACAGAAGATTTTATTTGGGTTTGATTTCTGGGTCATATCCGAGGCCCCATAAAATCCAGTAGAAGATCAAGGCCAGGGCCATGGTGGTCGGGAATGTGAATATCCAGGCCATAAAAATTTTCCCGCCCATCCCCCACTTCACCGCATGTTTGCCCTTGGTGGCAGCCACACCCAGAATCGAACCGGTGATGGTCTGTGTGGTACTGACCGGGAATCCGAAATGCGAGGTCGTAAAGAGGAGCATGCTCGCAGCCGTCTCCGCGCAGAAACCATCTACAGGTTTAAGACGGGAAAGCCCGTGCCCTAGTGTTTTGATAATCCGCCAACCACCCAGGGCTGTGCCCAGTGCCATGGCCAACGCACAGGTCACCACCACCCAGTACGGAATATGATGCTGCATGCGCTGGGCGATGGTTTCATCGGCCAAACCATGATGGCCGCCGATGGCCAGCGCCACCGTGATGATGCCCATCGCTTTTTGAGCGTCACTGGTTCCGTGACTCAACGCCATTGCTCCTGCGCTCAAGAGTTGGAGTTTTCCAAACAAGCGCGACATGGGGCCTGGGCGGCGCCGGGCACAAATGTTGGCCACCAGGATATACAATCCATACGCAATCAGGAATCCCAACAAGGGCGAGAGCAGCATCAACAGCAGTACTTTCATGACGCCCGAAGCCACGACAACATGCACGCCCGCCTTGGCTACGGCTGCGCCCATCAAGCCGCCAACTAACGCATGAGAAGCCGAAACAGGAATGCCTAGAATCAGGGTCACCGCTTCCCAGAAGATTGCGGCAGACATGGCAGAAATCAGAACGGCATAGGAAATCAGGTTGGCATTCACGATCCCGCCGCCCACCATTTTGGCCACTTCCTGGCCCATAAAGGCGCCGGCTAGGTTCAATATGGCGGCCATCATCAAGGCTTTCGCTGGAGAAAGTACACGGGTACCCACCACCGTGGCGATGGCGTTGGCAGAGTCGTGCCAGCCGTTCACAAAATCGAACAGAATGGCCAGTACAATGACCGTAACTAAAAGAGGTTCGTAACCGAACATAGCGTCGTCAACACATCCTGTTCTCAACATCAAAAAAGTTAGTCATCAAAACACGTTTACGTATTCTTGACCATGATCGAACGAATCTGGTGTGCAACACGTTCGCATTGATCGATGGCGGCTTCGACCAATTCGTACAATTCCTTCCACTTTAGCACGTGCATGGGGTCACCGGTCTCAAACAACCGCGCCAGTGCGGCGTGATTGTGATCATCGCCCTTGTTCTCCCATTCATGAATCTCAATGAGCAATTTTGAGAGATTTGCCTGGTCTTTCAGATTGCGAACGTGCCGGATGGCTTCGGCCAGCTTTTTGGTGATATTGACGACCACATCGGCTTGTTTGATCAAGTCCGGCTCAGGCGACTTCACGCCGTACAAAATGATGCGCTGGGCGGCCGCGTCGAGCAAATCCACCACATCGTCGGTTTCAGAAATCAGGGCATGGATGTCTTCGCGGTCCAGCGGCGTGATAAAGGTCTGGTCCAGGCGAGTAATGGTATCGTGTGTAATCTTGTCGCCGACGTGCTCCGCTTCGCGGATGGCGCCTAAAATTTCATGCCGTTTATCGAACTCCAGTAGCATCTTTTGGAAGAGTTCGGCCGTCCGAACGGCATTGTCAGCGGCTCGTTCGAACAGGTCGAAAAAGACACGATCCGGGCTAAGTCCAAGCATAGCTTATCCTTAAGTTTTAATCGTCTGAGAACACTAATGTTAGCATAGTGTTAGTATTGGTTTAGCGAGTGATTGCAAGGGATTTTCAAGCTTTCCCAAAGGATCGTAAATATCGCTTGCAAGACTTGGAAGAGTTGCTGAACTCGCGCGTCCTGTTGGCAGGTACATTCACCTTGGATCGGATACGTCGGTAATGAATCTTCAAACGCCCAAACCCATGTCATCCAGTCTGCTACCCGTGGTTTCCACGACCACGGCCAAAGAACCGTTTCATCTCTTGCGATACTTCACCACAGCCAGTCTGATCGTAATTCTGCTGGCATATCTGGCGTCTGGATATGCAGGCGGCTGGCTGATCTATGGTTCCTTCCTGGAAAACGAACGTGAAGAATCGGAAAACATCGCCGACGCGTTCGCTGATCTGGCCACGTCCTCTGGATTTCCCCCTGAAATGTGGGGGAAGGTCAACTTTCCTGGACCGCTCAAAAATAAGCTGCTCATTGAAATGGAAGACTTCGGCGTCGTTCAATTTACTTTGTATGGATTGGATGGCCGTGTACTGGAAGATTTGACTCTGGAAGGCAAAGCCAAACGAACGAACCCTCAACTCGTGGACAAGAACTCTTTCCACACCGCTTCGCAAGGTGGAAAGACTATCGATTGGTATTCGCGCGTATGGACCCCGCTATTGCCCTTTGTGCGTTCGCAAGGGGTTACCGAAACGTACTCACCTATCCGTGAGCCTCACCCGGGCAAGGTTATGGCTGTGGCTCGCACCAATCGCGATCTGGCACCCGTCCTTGAACAAGTACGATACACACTCTTAACGTGGATGTTGGTGGTTGGATTGGTCTGTCTGGCGGTGTTCTCTATTCTTTGGCTGCTGGTCCGCAAAGCAGACCGCATCATCAAGGCCCAACATCAAGACTTGAAAGATCTGAATCATCGTAAAGATGAGTTTCTCGCAATTTGTAGCCACGATATACGTAGTCCGCTCACTGGAGTTCAAGCCGGAACCAAAGTCCTGTTGGCTGAACGCAAAGCGCCGTTAACCGAGTTTCAACGTGAGATTCTGGTCGAGAATGAAAAAAGCGTGCGCGTAATGCTCGACTTGGTAAACACCTTGTTGGACATGGCTCGCTTGGAAGCCGGTGCCGAGGCCCTCCATATTGAACCCGTTGAAGTCAATCAAGCGGTACGGGACGCTACGATGCTGCTTAAGGGCATGTTACAGCAACACCACGTTACGCTGGACCTCCAACTGGCTCCATCAGAAGTGACTCTGCAGGGCGACCGCCTGAAAATACTGCGCATGATTTCCAACGTGGTCTCCAACGCCATCAAGCATGCTCAAGGCAAGCCTGTCACGGTGCGCGTAGTGCCTAAAGAAAACGGTGTATGCGTGAGTGTAATCGACCGGGGCCATGGCATTCGTGAGGAAGACTTGAAGCTCCTGTTTGATAAATTTACGAGCTTGTCTCACAAGAAAAAATCGCGAGATGATGGAACCGGACTGGGGCTCTCCATCGTACAGAAGTTGATAACGCTGCATGGAGGAAGCGTCCACGTGGAATCGGAATTGGGGAAAGGATCTGCATTTCATCTCAACTTCCCGTTGCAGCCACCGCCGCAGACGGCATAACATATGGAATCATTGAGGATTCGTTAAACGATGCGCAACATCATGAAAGCCCTGGGCTTGGCCCCGTGGGGAGCCGACGAATTGATTATCGGAACGCTTGCCTGCGGAACGCTGGGCTACAGTCTATTTCTAGTTCTGGGACAGTATGCCTCTTGGGCTGGTTATCTCGGCCTTCTCGCACTGATTCCGTGGTTGATCGTGCTCCAGTTTTTCCGTGATCCCAACCGCGAAGGCCCGGCCGGGCCTGGCGTAATGCTTTCTCCAGCCGATGGCACGGTCACCGATATTGTTGAAATCGAAGAGCCATCGTACATGCAGGGCAAGTGCACCCGCATTGGAATCTTCCTCTCCCCTTTCAATGTGCACGTGAATCGTTCACCATGCGAAGCCGGCGTGATGTACATCGATTATCGGGCGGGCGAATTTCTGCCCGCATACAACCCGAAAGCCCCCGAACGCAACGAATCCTGCTCCATGGGACTACTCACTCCAGAAGGTAGTAAGTTCATCGTGAAACAGATCACTGGAGTCCTTGCACGGCGCATTATTTGCGATTCCAAAATCGGAGACCGCCTGAAAGCGGGCGAACGCTACGGGATGATCAAGTTCGGCTCCCGTACTGAACTGTATGTTCCTATCGAAGCAGGTTACGAACTGAATGTGAAGTTGGGGGACAAAGTTATCGGCGGAGAAACGGTTCTCTGTCGGCGTGACATCAAAGCACATCGGGCATCCGAACCTGAAAATGTTCAAGCCGGAGCGTTGAGCGCCTGAGACGGACTGTTTACTATTAATAGCAATCAATGGATCTATCAATTTCATGGAAATAGATCGCATTTCTTCGCTGTGTCCTCGTGAAAAGTGCTATACTTGGATCGTTATGCCGTGCTTTGAATGCTTTAAAGGGATTACGTAATGGCTGCGTTTCGCCTGAGAAGATTAAAGAGTGATAAACCGCGCAAGCGGCTCGTGATGGGGGTCCACCCCCTGCCCACTATGGTCACGCTGGGCAACCTGCTTTGCGGATTTGCCTCCATTATCCTCTCCATGCGTGTGGGACATCCGCCTGACGGATATTCGGCTGTTTCGATGCTGTACTATGCCGGATTGCTGATCTTCATTGCGATGATTTTCGATGTACTCGACGGCCGGGTTGCCCGCTGGACCAAGACCACCAGTAAGTTCGGCATGGAAATGGACAGCCTCTGTGATGTAGTTTCCTTTGGTGTCGCGCCCGCTGTCTTGGTCAAAGCCGCCATCGATCACCCCACCACGATGCGACTGTTCGGCGACTTCCCCATTCTGGACCGGTATATCTGGTTGATGATGGCCGTATATGTTTCATGCGCAGCACTCCGTTTGGCGCGTTACAATGTAGAATCCGAAAGCGGACACAAAGACTTCTTCTTTGGCATTCCTTCGCCAGCAGCGGCGGGTTGCGTGGCGAGTCTCGTCATCATGCTCTGCCCCATCTTGGATAAGCTCGATAAGAATCCCGATCTGAACACCACCATCATGGGCGCGAAAACGTGGATGGATGCGCTGCGCTCATACGAAATCGGGCGTGATGTGCTCTGGGGCCTGCCCTTTGTCATGTTCTGCCTGGGCATTCTGATGGTTTCGCGTGTGCACTACATCCATCTGGGTGACAAACTTCTGCGCGGGAAAAAGCCACTGATGCATCTAATGGTTATCGGCATGGGTCTCGTTCTCATCATCATGCAGCATGAAATCATGCTGGCGGTGGCTTTCAATGGGTACATGGTCTTGGGATTGTTTAATGAACTACGCTTCCAGCTTATCCCCAGCCATCGGCCGCCGGATTGGGATGTTCCAGCGGCCCCGATTGAAGGCAAGCCGCCGTCCAATGCCGCCCTGCCGCAAGTTCCGGCTACGCCCAGTGGAATGACGCCTGCTCTTCCACCTCTGGATGTTGCCAAGCAGGAACCCACGCCGGGCCACTAACGCATGTCTTCGGATCAACCCACTCCGCTCTGGTACGATAAAGGGCTCAACTTTTCCTGCGTGCCGGGTTGCCGGCGCTGTTGCGGCGGTTCTCCGGGGTATGTGTGGGTCACCGACGAAGAAATCGCCGGCATTGCCCAACTCATGCAGCTCTCATTGGAAGCCTTCGAACGCCTGTACGTCCGGACGATTAATCGCGGGTTTGAAATCCGGAAGTCCCTCAAAGAGCAGCGCAACTACGATTGCATTTTGCTCGATGAAAAGGGTTGTTCGGTTTATGCCGCGCGGCCCAGCCAGTGCCGGACGTATCCGTTCTGGCCGGAATTGCTGGACACAGAAGCAGATTGGGAGTCAGAAAAAAACCGTTGCCCTGGGTTGGGCAACGGTGAGTTACATCCAGCGCCTAAGCTGGTCGAAATTTTAAACACGCAGAAGTATAAGAAATAATTCCTAAGCCAGCGCTGGCTCCAATTCTTCCACCTTCAACGCTTTCTCTCCGAAAATCTTCGAGAAAGCCTCACTGCCGTTCCGGCGTGTGCGGGCGTCCATGTAGCATACTGAAAATGCACGGCGGGAGATGTCGGTCTTGTTGACATCGCTGCGGTGCAGAAGCCAGTTGTGCAGCAGAACGGATTCACCGGGCTTGAGTTCCAGATACACAATCTTGTTGTCCGGGCAGTACTGCTGGACCTGCTCTTCGGTGATCGTGTGACCCCGTTTGCTCAACAGACCTAATTTGTGCGAGCCCGGAATGATTTGTACGCAGCCATTATCGATGGTAGCGGGATCCAGGGCAGTCCAGAGTGTCACCAGCGGATCGCGGTCGAGACTCCAGCTGTCCCCACCGTCCTGATGCCAGGGGAGAATCGTGCCCTTGCGTGCGGGTTTATTCATGAACATTGCGCGGAAGCAGGCTACGTCGGCGTGAGCGCCGTAATGCCAGGCGCAAATGTCGCGGAATATCGGGCGCTGCATGTAGGACAAAAACAGCGGATCGAATTCGAGGTTCTCAATCTTGCGGTATTCCAGCGTGGGGCCTTTGGAACCCAGCGTCATCGCGGCCATGTCTGAATACGCACCGCCCTTGTCGAGCTGCATCATGAAGCGGTCGTTGGGAACTTTATCCAACATGATCGCATTGATGCGGTCCTGGAGCGCAGTCAATTCGGCGCCGTCCAGAAGTTTGCCCAGCTTCAGGTAACCCTGCTGCTGGTAATTCCACCACTGTTCGTCGCTGAGAATTGATTCGATCGAGGACATTGTCGGTGCTCTCCATGGTTCGCGGATTCTTTGGGTTGCGTCCACTTCAATGAATGAAGCTTACCGCAAGGGAGGGTTCCGCTGCCATGGATGGCTTGAAGGTCAGGATGGATAATCTGAACATGCCCGCGCACGGAACTCGGCGGGGCTGGAACCGAATTGCTGGGCAAAGACACGGCTGAAGTAATAGGGATCGTCAAAACCCACCGCATGAGCAATGGCCGAAACTTTCAGATCGCCTTCCCGCAGGAGCCGTGCGGCGTGTTCGAGTTTTACTCGCGCGAGGTACTGCAGTGGCGTTACACCCAGCGCCTTGCTGAAGACCCGGTTGAGATGCTGCGGTGCGTAACCAGCCTGGCGAGCCAGTTCCGCCAGTGAAACCGGTCGATTGCGATAGCGCTCAAGCATGATCAAGAGACTGCTGACCAGCGGATCGGTCATGCGCGGTTTGAGCAGGTTCTGTTCGAAGTTGTAATGGAAGTATTCTCGTGTAACCAACAACGCCCAACCCCACTCTTGGTGGATGACCACGGGCTTCGGACGATCCCATTCATCCGAAGCCGCCCGCAGGTAAAAATCCAGGCGACTCCCCAACGGGACATGTTGCGTCAGCGGGGCTCCGAGTAACTCAAACACATCCCGGCCTCCGGGCAAGCGCGCGTTAATATGCAACGAACAGAGCGTTACTTTCTTGGTTTCGCAATAGGCATGATGCTTGATACGCGGCGGAACCACGACCAGATCGCCGGGGCCAAGCGGAATATGCTGCCCACCCACCACCCAGACCACTTTGCCACGCGTAACGTGAATGAAATTATAGTCGGGCACGGTACGCTCGACCATGCTGTAGCCGTTTTCATGCTTCTGGCGCGATCCGATGTTGGTGGAAATCAACATGCTGCGTTGCGTGTATTCCAGCAAGTTCTGCAGAGAGTTGGTAGTCGTCTCAGGCATGGGCGATTAACGTTCCCGTTTCATTTTCTTCTGGATGGCCACCACGCGTTTCTCGAAATCTTTGGCGTCACCATCCTTTTTCTGAGCGCGCAGCACACGAGCCAGTTCGGTCAGATCCCGTGCAACGACCGGATGTTCGTCGCCGAAGTTTTCTTCGTCGGACTTAAGGGCTTTGCGGTATAGCGCATCAGCTTCGTCGAGTTTCCCCTGCCCTTCCAAAATCTGACCCAGTTGGATCCAGAAGACGGGTAAGTCGGAATGTTCGGCGGGCAGAAACTTCTCCCAGAATTCGATGCTCTGTTTGGCCAGTGGCAACGCGTCATCAAACTTCTTTTGGATGCGCAGCGCATCGATGAGTCCGAACAACGCTCGGAAGCGGTCGGGATCGTCGTTACCAGTACGTTTTTCACGTAACGCCAGCGCCTGTCGGTACTGCTTTTCGGCCTGAACGGCTTTGCCCGGTTCGTTGGCCTGATTCAGCAACCAGCCCAGGCTTTCCATACCATAAATGGTGGTGGGATGTTCGGGTCCGTTAACCTTGCGCGACCATTCCAGCGCCTGCATGTACAAGGCTTCGGTATCTTCCTTCTTGCCGCGAGCATACGTGGCCGACGCGAGGTAATTCATGCTCTGCTGGCGTCGTACATCGTTTTCGGGAAACTCTTCAGCTAGGTGCATGGCCTTGAAGTAAGCGTCTTCAGCTTTATCCCATTTGCCTTCCGCGCGAGCTTTTTCACCGGCGTCGATGGCGCGTTGCCAGTCGGCATCGGATGCGAAAGATTGAAAACTTAATGCCAAGGACGAGCAAATAACGATTCCCAGTAGAGCCCTCATGCGAAAGATTCCTCAATTGAATGTGTACATGGGGCCTGCTGCGCGCCTTCTTTAGGTTTCGCCGGAGGAATTGGGCCAGCTTTTAATTCCGGATTGGCTTCCTGTTTGGCCTTCTCCTGCGCTTCCAGCTTCTTTGCAATCTCTTTGGCCTGATCCGCCACTAGCTCAGCCTCAGCATCGCGGTGGGCTTTCTTTAACATGCCGGAATAGCTCATCAGGATGCGCACTACAGGCGCGCTTTCCTTGCCCAGTGCTTTGATGAAAACATCGCGCGCTCGTTTGTAGTATTCTTCGGCCTGATCCCAATCTTCTTTGCGTTCGTAGAGCACCGCCAGTGTGCCCAGTCCGTTGGCAAAGTTCTGATTGTCCGGTCCGAAGGACATTTCCAGATTTTCCAGTGCGTACTTAAGCAGCGGTTCGGCCGTCGCGTAGTCTTTCTTCGCCATGAAGAAGAAGGCCAGGTTCGTGAGGGATTCCGTAGTCGCGGGATGCCGTTGGCCAAAGGTTTTCTTGGATATCGTGAGCGCGCGTTCGTACAGGGGCCGGGCTTTATCGAAATTCTGGCGGTCCATGTAGACGGAAGCCAGATTGTTGATCGAAGGTAACAGGTCGGGTTTCTCACCCGCCACCTTTTCCATGATCTTGAGCGCGCGAATCAGAACGGTTTCGGCATCGTCGAATTTTCCGAGTTCACGGTAGAGCGTGCCCAGATTAATCAGGCAGCCCGCCACTTGCGGGTGTTCAGGGCCTAGATTTTTTTCGAAGATTTGGAGTGAGCGCCGGTACAGGGGTTCGGCATCGTTGGCTTTTCCGTGCGTTTTATACTGGCTGGCCAGATTGTTTAACGCGATGGCCAGGAACTTGTGTTCGGCTCCGAGAATTTCTTCGTAGAGTGTCACCGTGCGTTTATAGAGCGCTTCGGCCTTATCGGGTTCACCGTTCCGTTCGGAAAATACGGCAAGCATGTTCAGCGTGGTGGGCAGGCGCTGGTCTTTCTTACCGAACTGTTCGGCCAGTCCCAACGCGAGCGTGAATTGTTCGCCCGCTTCCTTCATGCGATTCTCTTCCATGGCGCGCTGCCCGATCTGCATGGCATTGCCCCAAGCTTGTGCAGAGTCTTCAGCGGCATTGATTGGAGTGAAGTTCAACAAGCTAATGGAGATAGCGACAAGCAGGCCGAATAATCCACCGGTTATCCGCCGGGTTGTGCACCGAATGCTGGACATTTTGAACATAATAACAGGCCTCATCCACAGGTTAAACATACCTCAATGTAGTTTATTCACAGGAAATTCAGCCTGAAAATCGAGTTACAAAACGGGATTCACTGGAGATTCACTATAATAAACGGGTTTTACACATGGAATCTTCAATCCATTCAGAGGCCATTCACGGGTTATCCACAGGTTGTTAACAAAAGTTAGATTACTATTCGTCGCTTTCTTGACCGTCTTCTACTGGTTCATCTGGAAGTAATTCTCCACCAGTTCCGCGAGCAATAAGCGATAAACTCTTTGGAGGCTGTAAATTTTCTGGATCGTAGCAATTTATATAGATTGAATCATCGCCAGTTCTGTAAGCCCATCTACAAATATCGCCATACTCCATATCTTTGTGCTTCGGGCTGATTCCGGGAATGTAACAGACGACCGCGTCTATGGGACTTCTTAGAAAACGCTTAATACGTATTTGGTCTCCCAACCGAACCTCTTCCTTTGTTCCATGATAAAAAAGTCCTGAGTGTCTCGGTAGGTCTGCCATTGAAGCTCCTCCTACATTATACTCGATCTGGAAGTGATTTTATTTCTTCGGCTTTCCCGTAAAGCGCCAGATCGGGCGGCCCACTTTCATATACTTGATCTCATAATTCGTGCGACCCAGCGGTGCGTCTTCCCACGGCTGCGGGTGGTCGGTAATGTTCAAATTGGCTCTCAATACCGGGAGAATTTCTTCAAGGTACCCGGCGTGATCGGTCGCGAAGTTCAGAATGCCATCCGGCTTTAGTGTCCGGTTGAGTGCTTCACAAAAGGCATTCGAGAAAATGCGGCGCTTATGATGCCGTTTCTTGGGCCACGGATCCGGGAAGTAGATGTGGTATTGCGAAACGCTCTGGTTCGGGAAGCCGTGCATGACCCAGAAGCCCGCATCGGTGCGACAAACCCGCAGGTTGGCTAGTTTGCGCTTGGCGGTGCGTTCCTTCAAAATCTGGAAAAACTCATTGGCGCGTTCGATGGCCAGATAGTTGTTTTCGGGGTGCTGTTCGGCCTGCGAAATGATGTAGCGCCCTCCCCCGCAGCCAATTTCCACGATCACCGGAGCGGAGCGCGGGAAAATCTTGCTCCACTCTTCGGGCGTGTGCAGGCGTTCGTTCACGACTTCGGGATCGAATGCAGCGGGAGCAGCGGGGCCTTCGGGAGTAACAACCAGGGAACTCGCGGGCGGCATCTCGTTTTCCGGCACGTTCAAAACAGATCCTCACCTTCTTCACCCGTTTCATCGGGTATTCCAGATTCGCTATCCACAGGTTTTGGTTTGGGCAGCGTTTTCTTACTCGACGCCTTTTCACTCTTTGCTGATTTGCCGCTCTTTTCCGTGGATTCATCTGAGCCCGCGACCAACTTATCGATGGCTTCAATCTCTTTTAGCACCGGCGAACCTGCTTTGCTTTCGACCAACGCGCGGATGCGGCGTTCAGCTTTATCAAGCATGACGTGGCAGTTACGCAACGCTTTCACACCGCGTTCGTACAGGGCCAGGCCTTCATCGAGCGATTTTTCGCCGTCTTCAAGCTGGCGGACCGTTTCTTCGAGCTCCGCCAGTGCGGTTTCGAAGGTCGGTTCGGGTTCATCGGTTTTCTTGGTCATGCTTCCTCGAGTGCTGAAAATCTACTCTTCTTTGCGAATCACTTTGGAGCGCACTTTGCCTTTTCGCAAGCGCGTGACGATTTCATCGCCTTCCTTCACGCTATCGGCATCACGCACGACGTTACCGCTATCGGCCTGCTGGGTTACCGAATACCCGCGTTCCAGCACCTTTAAGGGCGAGAGGCTTTCCAGACGTTGCATGAGCGCCAGCAGACGATCTTTACGCCGTTCACCGCTCCGGCGCAAGAGCGGTTCGAGGCGGCTTTGCAATTCGTCTACACGTTGCCGGAAGCGCGCGATGCGTTCTTCGGGGTTTCTCAACGCCCAATGATTGGCCAGCGATTCCAGGCGCGCGCGAGCCCATTCCACTTTACCCAGCAAGGCTTCGGGCAATTGTTCTTCCAGTCGCTTTAAGTGTTCGAGGACACCGGCATATTCCGGTGCGACCATTTCCGCAGCGTGGCTGGGCGTCGCGGCGCGTACATCGGCGACGAAATCCGCAATGGTGAAATCGACTTCGTGGCCAACAGCGCTGACGATGGGAATATCGGACGTGAAGATCGCGCGTGCGACGACTTCTTCATTGAACGCCCAGAGGTCTTCCAGTGATCCGCCGCCGCGGCCGACGATCAGAACATCCGGGCGATCCTGTTCAGGCAAGGTATTGACGAGCTTGATCGCGTGGGCGATTTCTGCGGCCGCGCCGTCCCCTTGAACCCGGCACGGGGCCAGAATCACATCCAGTGTGGGCCAGCGGCCCCAGAGGACTTTCAGCATGTCACGCACCGCCGCGCCAGAGGGGCTCGTGACCAGGCCCACCCGCTGCGGAAACGGCGGAAGCGGACGCTTGCGGTCGTCATCAAACAAGCCTTCGTCGGCGAGTTTGGCTTTCAGGGCTTCGTACGCGGCGAAGAGCGCCCCCAGACCGGAGGGTTCAATTTTTTCAACGACGAACTGATACTGCCCGCGCGGTTCGTAGACGCTGATGCGGCCTTTGGCGATCACTTTCATGCCGTCGCGCGGTTCAAAACGCAGGCTGTCAGCGACCGCGCGCCAGAGTACCGAGGAGAGTTGCGCGCCATCGTCCTTCAACGTGAAGTAGCAATGGCCCGAACCGTAGCGCTTGAAATTGGAGATTTCACCTTCGAGCCAGACTTCGCCGATGCCGCGTTCCACCAGCGATTTCACGAGCCGGGTGAGTTCGGTAATGGTGAGTGGCTGGGTTTTACTTGCAGTCGGCAACCCCGTGGACATGGGGGTTCCGGAGGCATTGGAGCTTCGCGAGGGATCCGAAAAACCACGGCTTCTCATGTGAAGGAGATTACCCGATGGCCTGGAATCCGCAAAATCGGTTGAGAAATACCGAGAGTATTCCTTGACGAGGGGAATAAAGAGCGCATAATCCCCGACTCGTTTTGTTCTACCGGCGCATGCCGGAGCCAAATGGCGTGGGCCGGGGCTTTGCAGCCAGATCGATTTAAGGGGAGTTCATTCAGACATGAAGACCAACGTACGAAATTCAAACCTGAAGAAGCGCCGGGTTTCCGGATTCTTGAAGCGCAAGAACACGATCGGTGGCCGGAAGATTTTGAACCGCCGCCGCGCTCGAGGTCGCTCCGCGACGGTGTTCGGATAAACCAACCTTTTGGTAGGTTTTTAGTTTTGACCCGGATCAGCATCCGGGTTTTTTTATGTGCATACGTATGATTGAAAATTACATTCTCTTACAATAAATAGCTGACTTTAGATTCACTCATTTGTTATTAAGCCATAATTTTAAATACCTTGTGTAAACCATTGCATAAAGAAGAATGCACCATTACGCACAAGTGCTCTAACAATTTCTTAACCTAAACTCACCCTAAGTCTAATTTGAATTTGCCTTGCATGGATGGTCTAATCCGTATAGAATTTTGAGTCTAGTGTTTCAACGACACTTCAAAAGCTTTGAAGGTTTGGATGAAACCACCATCCAAGTACTGGGTCCAAGGTTTGGACGCTTGGGTGAATTAAAGGACTAGAGGTTATGGTAGCCATGCCGCAGGAAGCAGAATTGGAACTGGACATTAACTTGCACCCCGAGACCGAGCGGAAGTTCACCAAGCTCATTTCGGTAAAGGACCTTCGTTCGAAAATATCAGCTCTTGGAAAGTCGGATAATGGAATGAACGAAGAGATGCCGCAGATCCTGAGTGAACCGAAATCGGATAAACGCAAGCCCGCTCGCAAGAACAAGTTCAAGGATGGCAGCAGCGTGATGTATAAGGAAGCCCTGGCTGGAATCAACACAGGCACGGGCGAGGCACCTCGCACACGCTTGCCGTGGTACGAAGACGCCAGCGTGTTGGCCATGGTCGGCTTGGGATCGGTGATTCTGGCTGGCTTGTTGACCTTGCTGATTAGCCTGTCCATCAAGCACTAAGTACATTCGCATATATCAAGTAGATTGGGCCAAGAGCAATCTTGGCCCAAGTTGTTTCATCACAATGCTTGAAAATGGCCTTATCACGAATAGCCAACATGTTACACCGTCCGAAAAGTTGGTTCGGAGTCCCTCATATTCTTCCGGACGGTGAACTTATTGTCTTTCAGAGTAAAGAGTTACACCATCCGTGGTCCTTTTTAACTATTGAATTGTATTCTTTTATCTTGTGTATGGTTATATAGTTACACTGTCAGGACGATGCCGGATGGTGAAACGTTCGGTCGTAACCAAACGGTGCGAATCTGTGCCCAAGCGATCCAGTGCATGAGAAATTTGGATGATATGCATTTTTCGAGAGTGAAACGGTTGCTATTCTTCGAATCTTTCAAGCTGTTTGGAGTAAATAGGTTGCAATGGCCATTCGACGCTGTGAGTTCTTTAGAATCGAAGGCATGAACCTTGCTAAATTCCTAAATGATCGAGCTTTGTACCGAAGAGTTGAACCGCTTCATGCGTCGTGAAAGCTGGTTGGACAATATGGGAAACTTTGGCATACTTCTGACGATGACTCCAGACAGCCCCGCTCCAAAACCGCCTGCAAAACCCGCCTCAGTGTACCCTTCCGGTAAAAACGGACTGGCTGTGGCTCGAGGTGCAGGATTGGTCATTGTGCGTGTACTCGGCATGGGCAACATGGTCACCGCCCCCACTTTGGATGAATTCTTCGAACACGAACGCAAATCCGGCTATCGGCGCTTCATTTTCGATATGACGCACTGCCGCGGCATGGACAGCACGTTCATGGGATGCATGGTCGGCATGGTCAATGCCCTGGCTCGTGAAGCCCTTCCCGATCACGGTCCCGGCGTTTCAGACAATATGCAAACCACCGATCCAGCTCCCAAAGCAGAAATTCCGGTAGAACCCGACGATCTGGACGCTCAGCCGCTGAGCCCCGAAGAAGCACTCGCCATGCTCCAGAAACACCTCACCAACCAGACGAAGATCAACCACGGGCCGTGCGTAATCGCCGTGAACGTTTCTGAAGAAGTCCGCGAACTGATGAACATCCTGGGCGTGGATAAATTCGTCCGAGTCGGTGGCTTTGTGGAACTCGCGCAACTGCATACGGCCGTTTTGCCGGGCAAGGAAATGGATCGGGACAAACGTAAAGCCCTGGTCTTGAAAGCCCATGAAAATCTGGTCGAAATCGACAAACGCAACGAAGTTCAGTTCGGAGCCTTCCTCAAATCACTCTCGACAGAATTGGCCCGGCAGAAGACCGGCGAACCCCTAACAGATACAAAAAATACTTCTAACTAGACTTGACAAATCAACTTCCAAGCCTGATATTTGGTATATCATTTCAAATAAATACGTCCGCCCAGGAGGCTCTTTCATGAGCTATAACTCTCGGAGTTGGTCTTGCGTTGTGGTCATGACGAGCCTGCTTGTGCTGGCTGGTTGTGAAGATCAGGAAGCACGCAATGAACTCAACAAGACCAAAAGCCAGATCGAGACGCTGAAGAGCGAGCTGGAAACCCTTAAGAAAGAACAGAAGGAATACGTCGACAACATCGACAAGGCCAAGAGCGCGATCGAAGGCAAGATCAATACGCGCATGGATGAAATCGCCAAGGGCGTCAGCGACTTGGACGGCAAGCTGGCCAAGAGCCTCGTGGATTCCGAACACAAGACCAACGAAGCCTTCAATCAGCAGATGTCCTCGATTCGCGATAACTACGACAAGCGCTTCAAGGAATTCGTAGACCCGGTTCTCCCGTCGATCCAGAAGGTCAAGGACGAAGTGGCCAGCACGCGCGCTGAACTGCTCGGATACATGGACAAGCAGCTCAAGGAACTGTATCCGTACGCGTTCCAGCCCAAGCGCATGGATCCGGCCACTCCGCCCCAGGCTCCGCAATAATTCGACAGTTTGAATTTTCAAAGAAAAGCGGTCCGTTTGGACCGCTTTTTTATGTCCATTTATTCCTAAAATAGATCGAAGAAGTTAGACTTGGATTTGTCTTGAATATAAGCCCCAATTTCGACTATAATTCGTTATGTTGAAAACACTTGCTCAATTGGAGACGTCGCCCATGGCGCGCGTGATGGTTCGTTGTACCGCCCTGCTGATGCTGTGCTTTGCTCACATGAGCAGTCTTCAGGTTCAGGCCAAGGAAAAGGCCGTCAATTCACGCGGACTTGAACTGAGCAAAGAGGAAAAGGAAATCAACGAAGATCTGAAACAGAAATACGAAGGCGACGGCAAGGAAGCCCGCAACAAAGCCAAGACCCAACTCGAAGCCGACCGCGAAGCCTACAAACGCAACGTCATCAATCTGCAGGATAAAGACCCGGAAATGCGCGCCAACGCCGCTGAAATCCTCGGCGCAATGGGCAATATCAATGCCATTGAACCACTGATCGAAGTCTTGCAGGACAAAATCGAAAACGTGGCCATCAAAGCTCACGGCGCGTTGAACAAGCTGACCGGCAAGAACTTTGGCTACAAGAATTATTCCGAATGGAAACGCTGGTGGATGAGCAATAAGGATGAATTGATCAAGAAAAACAAAGTCGGCACCGATGACATGGCCAAGATCAAAGGAAAGACGGCCAATGAGCAGGGCCGCATGTGCCTGCAATCCGGCCAGTATGAACAGGCCCGTACGTATTTCCTGCAAGCTGTCAGTGCTGACCCTGAACAGGTCGACTATCGCAATAATCTTGGGCTTTCGGTCATGAAGATGGGCCGCTACATCGATGCCATCATCTATTTCCATGAAGCCATCGGCCTGGATGACGGCCTTCCCCAGCCTCACATGAACATCGGTGCATGCTATGCCAATTTGAACCGCCATATTGAAGCACAGCACTGGTATCGCATCGCACTCAATAAAGACTCCGAAGGCAAGCTTTGGGAGCCCTGTTGGTCACTGGGCAAGGAATTCCTGAACAAGGGCGATTTTCACATGGCCCAGGAATTCCTTGAGCAGGCCATGCTGAAGTCTGAACGCAACAACAAGTACGATCCGCGCGTGTACCGCGATTTGGCGCTCACCTATTACGGGCTCGACCAGCCGCACAGCGCTTACAAAATGATAATGAACGTCCAGCGTCTCGGCTTTGATCTAGACCAGGGCTTTGTCGAAAAAGTCCGCAAGACACTGATCGCTCAAGGTGTGGATCCAGACAAGGAAGACGCCAAGGCCATCAAGCATCAGCGCGAACTGGCCAACGGTGGCCCGCTGGAAAGCGATGACCGGCGGATCATGGAACCCACCGCCTTGCCGAATGGAAAGAAAAAGTAACGCTCGCGGCCCTTCCCAGACCTCTCTCGTATGAAATCTTCGCTCTGGTTGTTCCTGCTGCCTGTATTCTGTGCGGCAGCGTTTATTGGGTATCGTAAACTCAATCCACCTGCTTCCCCTAAGTCTCCACTGCCTGAACCCACCACCGAATTGGTAGCTGGAGCCGATCCAGGAATTGCTCTGGGACGCAATGCGATTGAAATCACGTTTGATAAAGCCGATCCGCTTGAATCCGTGACATTAAAATTGGGCGACAAAGAATATCAGCCCATCGCGCGGCTTCCCAAACTCAGCGGCATCGGTGAAGTCTTTTTTCTTCCACCGGAATTGCTCGGGCAAAGTGGTGATCTGAATGTCTCCGTAAAAACCCGGCTGCGTACACACCAGCAAACCCTCAAGCTCACGCCCATACGCAAGCCCTTGCCGCTCTATTCGTTTGATCTTGAGCTGCCCCCGAAATTTGAACCGGGTTCCTTTCCAGCACATTGGGATCCTAAGCTTAGAATTCCACGTGGACAAGTTGTCGCG
>JADMIO010812797.1_pt1 | contig 100446 bp, 87 predicted proteins | sample 8958161 | NCBI WGS metagenome assembly JADMIO01 (sample SAMN16585339, study PRJNA669376) | soil metagenome | isolation source: Crop rotation soil | place: USA: Cullars Rotation, Alabama | collected 2011 | reverse complement strand
CGCGACAACTTGTCCACGTGGAATTCTAAGCTTAGGATCCCAATGTGCTGGAAAGTTCCAGGTATAGTTAGTGCCGCCACTTGCCGTCAGGATAGCGGCATCCCCCAAACAGGCAGAAACATTGCCCGCTACATTTGCTGTAGGCGCTGTGTATACATAAACGGTTGTAGAAGTTGTGTCTTTGCATTGCAGGCTCCCGGCGTCAACTATGGCGAGAAAATAAGTGTAAGCGCCCGGAATCTGCGGTGTGGCCGATGTATTTTGCGTATTTGTTGTACCCAGCCCTGTTGACGGATACCATTGATAAGAAGCATAACCACCATTTGAAGTTAACAAAGCAGTTTCCCCCGGACAGATAGAAACCGGAGCAGATACCACAGCAGTAGGCAATGCAAGAATAGAAACCGTTTCCGTTACAGTGTCTTTGCAGTTATTGATATCCGTTCCGATAATGGTGTAAGTGTAAAGTCCGCTTTGCGGGAAAAGCGCATTGGGCGTCGGTCCCGTAGTACTTTCAAGATAAAGAGCAGGAAACCATTCGTAAGTTGCATCGGGATGAATCACTTCGAGGTAAGCAGGACTTTCAGCACAAAAGCTCAGGCTACTGGGACTTAAAGTGGGTAGGGCATGTAGTTCAAGTAATCCGGTGGCACTATTTACGCAGCCGTTTCCATCCGTACCTGTAACAGAAAAAGTAGTTACAGAAAAAGTAGAAGCAGTTACCGAAGCTCCTGTTGAAGGATTAAAGTAAAGGGAGGGTGTCCAGGTATAAGATCCGTTTCCGGCGCCACTGGCTGTTAAGGTTGCAACACCTCCGGGACAAACGCTTGTATTTGATGATGCGGTAATGGTTGGTAAAGGATTTACATGCACCGTAAACACAAATGTATTGGTATTGTCATCTACATCGGATACAGTGTAGGTGGTTGTAACAAGTGGGTTTGCAGTAACAACGGTTGCCGAATTACTGCTTAAGCCTGTGCTGGGAGACCATAAGCGGGATGGCGGTATGGCCGAAGCGGTAAGTGAGGTGGATTTTCCTGTGCAAATGGACATGTTTCCCGAAACGCTTATTGGAACATAGGCGCCAAGTTTTACAATCCAGAAATCATTACCGCCCTGGCTTGTTTGACTTTTGTCTCCGCCTTTTCCGGCGCTGGTGTAACCTGCAACAATATATCCTCCATCCATTGTTTCCCGGAAAAGAGAAGTTGTAAAAGTATTGGTTGAATTAACCATCAGGTCGTTACCTGTGCTTCCCACACTTTTATCCCACACTTTATTGCCGGAACCATCTGTTTTTATGAGCCAGAAATTTTGTGTTCCGAGGCATGCCGGTCCTTGTCCTCCTGGTGTTTTATCGCCACCTCCTTTATAACCACTGGTGCCTCCTAACAAATATCCTCCATCAGAAGTTTGTCTCACTCCCGAGCATATATTATTTAAATCATTGAAAATTCCACACCCGGGATTTAAATTCCCGCCGAAATTAATATCCCACTGTACACCGCCTGAAGTACCATCTATTTTTATCATTCCATAATCACTTTTTCCGGCAGCTTTTGCACTGTTATCAAGGAATATATTGCCACCCGTAGAAAAACTATTATCATACGTCTGCACTCCCAATATGTAACCATCGTCCGTAGTTTGTTCAATGCCGGAATACCACAGAGAATAAAAGCCCGCATTATTACTCGCATATCGTTTATCCCAGCTTTTTGTTCCGTCTGAATTAAGTTTAACAACCCATAAAGCATAACAAGTGCATCCGCATATGGCATCTTCTGTTATATCTCCGGTGCCGGTTGATACACTTCCAAGTCTTTTATCGGTGAGGCCTCCGACCATATAGCCTCCATCTTTCGTCTGAATAGCGGTAGCGCGTATTTCATAACCGGTTCCGGCTCCATGTGCGCTGCCATAAGTTTGATCCCACTGCTTGTTGCCCGAAGCATCTATTTTAACAAGCCAGTAATCCCAAATACCACCGAGGCTAAAAGTCAGGTCTTTATTTGGCGCTGATTTATTACCGCTTACCGTTGAAGTGGATACTCCCCCCAACAAATATCCTCCATCATTGGTTTGCACAATTGAATAAAGAGAATCATGGTCGTTTCCTCCGAATCTCGCGTCCCACTGTTTTGTCCCATTCGCAGTAATTTTTATGACCCAGTAATCTGTTGTTGACGCAGGTCCGAAATTAGGCTGTGACACCCGGCCTGTCGCACCTGATTTGGATGTTCCTGCCAAAATGTATCCGCCATCACTTGTTTGCTTCATGTCGTACAAAAAATCACTGCTATTGCCTCCATAAGTAGAGTCCCACAACTTGGTGCCATCCGAATCCATTTTTACGATCCAGAAATCATAACCTCCATAACTGGCATGTGATTTATTTCCTCCTATTCCGGAACTTGATACCCCTGCTATTGCATAGCTTCCATCGACTGTGTTTTGAATGATTGCCCGGGGCGTATCATCGCTTGTTCCTCCAAAACGAACATCCCACTCGTAGCCGGGAGGTTGGGCCGCATAACAGTTTGTTAAATACAAACAGAAAACATGGAAGACAAATTTTTTTAAATTTCGTTTTTCCACAATTTTTTTATCAAAAATAATTAATTCTGTAGAATGCTCAGAATGATAATTACGACATTTTCAACAAGATAGGAGATTAAAAAAAAGTAAATCAGTTTTTTTTTCTTCATTCGTGGAATCCTAGTGTTCACGGTATAATTGCCCAATTAATAAAACATGTGGCCCGTTTCCAGTAACTGCAAACTGTATTCTTATCTTACAAGCACTATCTTGCCTGCGCCTTCATACCTCACACCATCTGCTGCCAATGCATTGTACTGTAAGACATACACTCCTTCCTGGACAAGGTTGTTTTTAAAGGTTCCGTCCCACGTTCCATCAAGGATATGCCAGCTATAAATTAAATTCCCAAAACGATTGTAAATGAACGCATTTAAACTGGTGACAAGGTTGGATGTGACAATGCGGAAAGTATCATTTATGCCATCGTGATTCGGTGAAAAAGAATTAGGAACATAAATGTCGGCTATACAGCCTTGGTAACTGACCGTTACCGTATCCCTGTCAGAGCAGGCGAGTGAGTCGCTTACCGTTACCCAATATATTCCAGGAGAGAATGTTGAAAGCATTGAAGAGGTGGAATGATCCTGCCATAAGTAAGTTGCAGAAGGGAACGTTGCATCCAGCGACAAATTTAATCCCTTGCACACCAAGGTGTCCGGGCCTAAATTAATATGGGGAGAAGGATAGATGGTTATTTGTTTCGGAAAGGTATCAGAAATACCACAGTGATACATAACTAAACTTACGTTGTAATTGCCGGGAGAATAATAGATGTGAAAGGTGTTGGGATCAACAGACTTGTTAAAAATACCCGAGGCGGGCTCTCCGAAATTCCATTGGACGGAATCAATCCCCGTCATGTCGGCTACAGAAAATGTAGTTGAATTCCCGGCGCATGTGTTCGAATCATTAAAAAAAGAGGGAAGTGAATTAAAGTAGCTTTGAATAAAAGTAGGCAGTCCGAAGATGCTTTGCCTGCCTCCGAGGTAAATGGCATTGTCGACATAATTACAGGCAGCACCTTTTTCATTAGGGTTGTTAATTACGCCAAGTGAATCCTGGCTGGTTCTGGCGACATATATTTTTTTGTCTGGGCCCAGCTGAAGCTGTCCGTAATTAAAACAAAGTGTTGTTGTATTCACAGTATTGATAATTGCCATAGACCCGCTTATTGTAGCTGCATTTCCGGATGACAAATCGAATTGAAAAATGTAGATCGGCGAAATGCAAAGCAGCCATACAGTAGTTGACACATATAGTTTGGAGTTATCGGGAGAAAACTCTATTCCATATTGCTGGTCCCCTATAGTAGGCAAAGCAATTGGATTGGAAACTGTTCCGGTCGAATTATTATAGTCGAACAATTCCACCCGTTTTTGATCATAGATGGCAAGCCCTAATTTTGATCCGTCGGGGGATGCTTTCAACTGGCCTGCAAAACCCGCAGCTCCTGTCCCGTGAATAGCACCTATGCTTGATACAATGGGTGTTGTAATAATGCCTGAACAGGTTACTCTGTATGCATAAAAATTATTATTGTTCCAGCCATGTGCAATTACCCATATATCTGTATTGTTGGCATGAAGAACAGCTGTCAGTTTTTCGGTGGCAGGTGTAAGAAGCAGGTTGTTTTTGCTCACCACATCTCCCAGTGCGGATTGCAGATGCATGTTTACTATGGAATATTGAAGCCCGTTGGGCAGGGCTCCTTCGTCAACTGTAAAAATGTAGTAAATGGAGTCGTTCCCGGGTTGCGGAACAATCACGGCGGATTGTGTTGAGGAGGGTGCGCCGAATAGTCCGGACCCATTTGGCATTACCGCATGATTTTTGTTCCATACTTTTATCCCATCTGTATAAAATAATAAATTCCCGTTCTTGTCGCATATGCTGGCGCATCCTTCACTGGTGCTCATAGCGCCATCTGTAAGGGGAACAGCTACTCCCGAATTAAAACTGAGGCCTGCATTTGCGCCGAAGTACCAGACATTGCCTTGTTTTTGAGCATACATAGATGTAAAAAAAAATATCCATAAAAAATTTGAAAGAAATGCGATTGAATAATTGTTTTTCACAGCACCTGTTTTTTTGATCAACATACCTTACCTTAAGAGTACTACTTTGCCTGTGCCTTCATAATTTTTTCCATAGTTGTCAGAAGCAGAATATTTATACAAATAAACTCCTTCTTCCGCGGGCATATTTTTGCTGGTGCCATTCCATCCTGTATATTGATTGTAGGAATTAAAAATAATTTCTCCCCATCTGTTATAAATGCATAAGTTAAACTTATTCAAATCTGTTGCCGCTTTTACGTTGAAAACATCATTTATCCCATCAGCATTGGGAGTATAGGATGTTGGGATGAATGGGCTAACAGGACAATCTTTTTGTGAAATATTGATTGTATCGGAATTTACGCAAGTATTCACATCTGTTATTTTAACAATATAACTCCCTTCCGAAGAAGTTGTAATTGCAGAATTAGTTTGGTTTCCCGGCAGCCACATATAATTGGTAATATTTGGTACGGAGGCTTTGAGGGTTATAAAGTCCTCTTTACAGATAGTAGTGTCATTACCCAAATTTATAATTGGCAAGGGATTGACAAAAACATGAACGGAATCGAATGAATGGCAGCCTAATATACTATCAGTAACCGTGACAGCATAAGATCCCGGGGAAGAAACTGTTATAAACGCTGCAGTATTGTTTCCCGGCGACCATAAATAATGCGATTGGGGGAAGGTGGCGTTAAGGATTACAGATTGATCAGAGCAGATGGTTTTATCGTTCCCAAGAAAACCTGACGGAGGGTTTTTAACATCAACAACTACAGAATCGACGATGGGATCATTACACTGATTCAGTATAGATAATGTATATATAGTTGTAACTGATGGAGTAGCAATGGGCTGAGATATATAAGGGTTGTTTAATGAATTGCCCGGCGACCATAAGTATTGATGGCCGGCTAAAGGGTCAGGTCCTATTGTTACCGAGTCGCCCACGCAAATAGCATTGCTTTCGTTGTATATCCCAAACTCAAACCCACCGTTTAAGTATATATTGAAATAATTGGGCAGGCCGAGCCGTGCTTTTGCGGTTCCAGCGAACGATATGGCAGTTTGAGTAATATTGGGTGTACTTACTTTGTTGGGATTATCAATGCTACCCAATCTGTTTTTGGTGTAATGAGTGAAATAAATTTTTCCGTCAGAGGCTATCTGCAATGCACAATATCCACCACCACTCAGGTTAGCCACATTGGTTTCTGTTGATCCGACGTCTGCGGCGTAACGTTGGTACTGATGTATTTGTGACTGGGAGGAGGCATATATGAGTGAGTCATTGGGTGAAAACTCCACGCCGTATCTGCCCACATGTAAAGAAGATATGCTTTTTCCGTTGCTTAGCTGCCCGGTACAATTGTCGAAATCGAACATCAATAAACTGGAACTGTTAGGGTCATTCATGCCATAGCCGCCAAATGCGGCAACGATTGTTTTTCCGTCAGCGGAAGCTTTCATATAGCCTGCACATGAGGCGAATACAGTATAAGTGTTAAAAGACGAAATAACCGGTGTTGGATCAACCCCACTGCTGCTTACATGATATGCATAAAAAGTCGTCGAGAAGAATTTAGAAACAACCACCCAATAACTTATAGAGTCGGCACGCATAATGGCAGTTAATTTTTCGTCGGTTGAATCCGTCAAAAAAGTATTTTTTGAGCCGGCTATTATATCTCCTTTTGGGCTTATGATTGTTCCATTTCCCGGCAGGTTCATGTCAACTATAGAATAGTTTAGTTCAGGCGTAGCCGATGGCGATGTACACCCTCTTACAGTGAAAATATAGTATTGTCCCTTTTTTTTAGGATGAGGGGTAATAATTGCCGATTGAGTGGAGCTCAGGTCTCCTTTTAAGTTAAAACCATTGGGCATTTGCGCATGTTCCCGATCATATACAAAGCTTCCATCCGTGTAAAATAATAACTGACCGTTGGTATCGGCTATGCTGGCACACCCTTCCTGGGTTATCATGGAGCTTGGGGAAATATCCACCGGACTTCCGGTGTTGAAACTCACTCCAGCATTTTGCCCGAAATACCAGACATTGCATTGTTTTTGCGCGTAGCTGGCGAGGAAAAGTAAGCCCAAAAAAATGACCAGCCAACCCTTTTTCATACGATGTAAATTACACAAAATAATTAATCTTTGTTGGGTAAAGCAATTTACCCATTATTGACATTTAATTGAAAACATAATTTCCTCATTATTTAAAACCCAAATAGATATGGCCGTCCATTTGTTTATATTTGCAGAATACATTTGAAACACAAATGACCCCTTCGTCCGATTTATTTGATTTAATTAAATCGCTTACAAAATCAGAAAAGCGGTATTTTAAGCTTTCGGCTTCCATTCAAAGTGGCACCAAGGTTTATCTGGAGCTTTTTGATGCCATCGAGTCGGCAAGTGTTTACGATGAAGCAAAAATCAAGGAAAAATTCAAAAAAGAGCCATTTATCAGGCAACTGCCAGCCTGGAAGAACTATTTATACAAACACATTCTTAAATCCCTAAATGCCTACCATGTCAATAATTCAATTGATGCGCAACTCCACGATATGATTCAGAGCGCTCAGAATTTAATAGACAAGGGTTTGGATAAGCAATCCTTGAAAATTTTATCAAAAGCGGAGGAAATTGCAAGCAGGCATGAAAGTTTTTCACTTCTTGTTGAAATTAAAAGACTGATTCGGGCTACTATCGTCACCCATGGCACGGATTTAAAGAAAATACCCGTTTTAACAGAAAGTTTGAATGCCGAAAAAGTAATTATTGAAAAGCAGAACAACATCAATCAATATGAGACACTTGCCAGCCAGCTTGTTTTTTTTCATACTAAGTACGGATCTGCAAAAAAGGATAAGTCGGCAGCAGCAAAATTTCTGCAGAATCCTTTGCTCAAGGACCCTAAAAATGCTTTGTCTACCCGCGCATATCGCTCCTATTTGAGGGTACATTCGCTTTTTTGTACCATGACCCGTAATCCACGGAAATCAGCTTTTTATATAAGCAAATCCATTGAGCTATATGAAAAAGACCCGGAGTTACTTCAGGCAGTACCGAAAGGATATATTATCACCCTCGGTAATTTTTTAAGCATGCAATCGGCTTATGAGAAGCACGACCGGATAGAAGCTACCTTTCTCAAGCTGATCAATTTTATAGAAAAGCCCAATCAGAAAATTTCAGAAGCGTATAAGATCAAGGCCATTTTATTTGCATACATAAACCTAATCAACTCCTGCATTGTGAAAGCAGATTTTATGGGGGGAGTAAAATTTGTTTCCCAGTTACAAACAAATCTTGAAATATATTTAAAAAAATCAGACACCAACAATAAAATATTGTTGTCGTACAACATTGCATATTGTTATTTCGGAACGGGAAACTATCACCTTACTTTGAAATGGTTGAATAAGGTGCTTAATAATAATGTAAAAGATTTCAGGTATGATATCCAAACACATATACGAATACTGCATTTTATTACACATTATGAATTGGGAAATACGGAAATACTCGAATCCCTCGCCAAATCGACTCACAGATACATCAATAAAAAAATCAAATTTTTATATACGGAAGCTGCCGTAGTTAATTTTATCTCAAGAAGATTGTCGGGTATCAATAACAAGGAAAAATATAGAGAGGCACTGAAGAATTTTAAAATGGAATTGCTTAACGACTACAACCTGTCTGTTCAGGATTATGGCCGGGAAATGTTTGACATCATTAGCTGGCTGGATAGCAAGATAGAGAAACGCACTTACGCCGATGCATTAAAAAGCAGGATAGAGAAATCAAGAAGTTCTTTATAAAAAAGCGCTGATTGTTCCTTTCAGCAAATGAAAATCACTGTCTAAACAGGGTGATTTGTAATTCAATACCCAGAAATAAACACCTTCCGAAATATTTTCACCTTTGTACAAACCATCCCATGGATTGGTATTATTATTTGAAAAAATCGTTTCTCCCCATCGGTTGTAAATAACAAGATTGTACTCATTGAAGTAACCGGTATTAAAATCGATCAAATCATTTTTTCCATCGCCATTGGGAGTAAATACATTTGGCGGATTCAATAAAAACGGATTGTCTTTAAAAAGGGTCACATTGATATCATCCGAAACGGTACAATTGTTGTTGTTTCTCACCACCGAATAGTTCCCCGTAGCGGATACAACAATGCTTGAAGTTGTTTCTCCGGTCGACCATAAATAACCTCCACCTGGCTCTCCCGTACCAAGTGTGAGAGAACCTTCACAGATAACAGTGTCTCCACCAAGATTGGCATCCGATGCAACATTTTCTATGCTTATCAGTCCCGTATGTATAATGCATGAGCCATTGCTTACTTCAACTGTATAGATGCCGCTCGATGATGCGCTAATTGTCGGGGTCGTTTCTCCTGTCGACCATAAATAGCTTTGCCCTGAATTCCCGGCATCGAGTATAATTTCACCAGAACATACAATTGTATCGTTTCCGAGGTTCAGCGCATTAAAAGAGGATTCTATAAAAGTAGGGAGCCCCAAAGAAAAAGAAAAGCCCCCTCCGGCTGTGTTAACGGCATTGGTGTCGAAATCACATCCCGTACCGACAATGTTCGGCTTGTTAATTACATTCAGCGTGCCATCAACTTCAATCGCATATATTTTTCCATTCACTGCCAGTTGCAAAGCGAACATAGTGCTTGTATTTGAGGATGCTACTGTGGTTCTTGAAGCTATTACTGCAGCAGCGCTCCCTCCACCGGCTGATAAATTATATTGTACGATTTCGCTTGGGAAAGATTGTGCTGATACATAGAGCAGGTTGTTATCGGGAGAAAATGACACCCCATATATAAGTGATGGCAGGATATCAACGATGGGATTTGACAATGCTCCTGTAACATTATTAAAATCGAATATCTCCACGCTGTTCATCCCTGTTCCCGTTGCAAGCGCCAGCTTTTTTCCGTTCGGTGAAGCTTTCATATAACCATGGGTTGCCCCGGAAAGACCCTGGTGTACTGATCCGACGCCAGTAGTAATAAAAGGAGCGCTGATTCCCGTCGCAGTCACCAGGTAAGCATAGAAAGCATCCGATTGCCATTGATGCGTGATCAGCCAGATGTCCTTGCCATTGCAATGGGCCACTGCGGTTATTTTTTCTGTAGTAGGGGTGAGGAGAGGTTGATTTTTAATGGTTACATCTCCAAGTCCACCGTCCAATCTCAGATCTGCGATGGAATAAGAAAGCCCTCCATAACCTGTGGATCCAAAGGCGCCGGCCTCCGCATCTACAGTAAAAATATAATAAAGCGAATCGGTTCCAGGCTGGGGAACAATAACGGCAGATTGTGTGGAAGAGGCGTTGCCGAACAATCCATTGCCATTCGGCATTTCTATGTTGTTTTTATTCCATACTTTTTTTCCATCCGTATAAAAAAGAAGCTGACCAGTAACCCTGTTGCAGATCGATGCTGACCCTTCAATGGTACTCATGGCGCTATTGGCAATAGCCACGGGCCCGTTCGGGGGGTTAAAATCCACCGCTTTATTGGCCCCAAAGTACCAGATGTTCCCAGATTTTTGTGAAAAAGCAGCTGTGGAAAACAGTGTAAAGAGAACAAATATCTGATAGATATGTTTCATGGTAATAACGCTTTGTTAAAACAATATCAGCATAAAAAAATATTATTGCAAATTTTTCAGTCCCTGGCAAAAATAGTTGGTTTAAAATGAAAGCGCCTTAGGACACATGCATCCTAAGGCGCTTGGTTGAATTGTCACTATGCGTTTTATTCAACGATCAGTTTTTGAGTAGCGTATCCTCCTTCTGACGTCTGAATCCGGATAAAATAAATTCCCTGTTTCAGGTTAGCCGGTGAAATATTTGTTCCGGAAGCGTTACTTATAGCTTCAGTATATACGGTACTGCCAGAGATATCTGTAATATTCAAAATATACGCGGCACTTGTTTTTAACTCAATGTGGATATTGTCTTTGGCAGGATTCGGATAAACAGTGATCAATGCTTCATTTATTGTTTCATTGATTCCGGTTGATTGCGAAATGCCGGTCAGGGAAACGCTTTGTTCGGGCGCTCCAGCACTTGTGAAAGTGATATTTCCGGCATGACTTCCTGCCGACGCTGGCTTATACCTGATGTATACAATTTTTGTATAAACGGTATCCCCTACTGTACCGAGAGGAATTTTTCCGCAAAAAAGGCTGTTGTTATTGGTGAGTGCAATTTCAAAATCGGCGGGGGCGGTAATGGTAATATCCTCTGTTAAATTGCCGCCTGAAACCATAAGAGACTGGGCTGCAGAAGGGTTGCCTGCCGTTGTTGTAAACGTATTTATTGTTCCCTCTATGTGGATGGCTGGGGCAGATGGTGTGATTGCTGTGCCTGTCACGGCAATATTTTGCGCGGTTGCTCCTGTACTTGTGAGCGTTATATTTCCATTGTGGCTTCCTGTCGCTGTCGGTTTATATCTTACATAAACAACTATGTTATGGGCTGCCCCTCCCGATTGGGTGACAGGAAGCAAACCACAAAAGGATGTATTGTTATTTGTGAAAGCGATTTCAAAATTTGTCGGTGACATAATCGTAATATTACCGGTTAGGTTGTTTCCCGAAACTGTGAAGGTTTGTACAGCCGATGGATTATTCACTGTAGAACTAAATGCAGTCAATGAACCCTGAATAGTTATAAGTGGTGAGGAAACAAGGCTTGCATTACCAGAAACAGGTATGTTTTGTGCAGATGCTCCTGTGCTGTTAAGCGTAATATTTCCGTTGTGACTTCCCGCCGCTGTGGGTTTATACCTTACATAAATGATGGCATTAGCGGCCCCTCCAGATTGAGTAACAGGTAGCAAGCCACAAAAGGATGCATTGTTATTGGTAAAAGCAATTTCGAAATTGGCAGGTGCGGTAACGGTAATGTTTGAAGTTAAGTCACTACCCGAAACTGTAAAGGTTTGCACAGCCGATGGATTGCCCACTGTAGTGGCAAATGCGGTCAGCGACCCCTGAACTGTTATAGCAGGTGATGATACACTGCTGGCATTGCCCGAGACGAGAATATCCTGTGAAATTGCTCCGGTGCTGGTGAGTGTAATATTTCCACTGTGACTTCCTGCTGCTCCCGGCTTGTATCTTACATAAACGATAGCACTCGCAGTTCCTCCCGATTGAGTCACAGGAAGTAAACCACAAAAGGAAGCATCGCTATTGGTAAAAGCAATTTCAAAATTGGCGGGTGCGGTAACGGTAATGTTGGATGTCAGGTCGCTTCCTGAAACTGTAAAGTTCTGTACAGCCGATGGAATACCCACAGTAGCGGTAAATGCAGTTAAACTGCCCTGAGTGGAGATAGTAGGAGAAGAGGGAGTACTTGTACTGCCCGATAAAGGAACATCCTGTGAAGTAGCGCCAGAACTTGTTAATGTAATATTCCCGCTGTGGTTCCCTGCCGTTGTGGGTTTATACCTGACATAGACTACGGCATTGGCCCAGCCCCAAGCCTGAGTAACAGGAAGCAAGCCGCAGAAAAAGGCATTGTTGTTTGTGAGTGCAATTTCAAAATTGGCTGGTGCGGTGACGGTAATATTACCTGTTAAATTGCTTCCCGAAACTGTAAAAGATTGCACAGCTGAAGGATTGCCGGCAGTGGAAGCAAATGCATTTAAACTGCCCTGAATGGTAATGGTAGCTTCGCTGAACAAGCTGAAATTTATAAATACTAGCATTGTAAATAGTAAACTTTTTTTCATGGTCATGGGTTTTTTAAGTTATTATTTATTTATGCTGCAAACATCCGAACCGGACAATCCTGAAACAAATTATTGTTATTTTATTCTTAAGTTTCAAAAGTTTAATTTTTTCGTATTAATTACTATTATTGCAGTATAATAGTAGTTTTAATCTTAATTTTCAATGGTTCCATCAAAAGATCTTTTTGATTTAATTCATTCCTTGACCAGGACTGAAAAAGCTTATTTTAAAAAATTTGTTTTCAATCATTCAACCGCAGGCGACAGCGATTATGTTAAATTATTCGATGTTGTGGAGAGGCAAAAGGAGTATGAAGAAGAAGCTATTAAAAAGCATTTTCGTAATGAAAATTTTATTAAACAGCTTTCAGTAACGAAAAATTACCTGCACCGTCTTATTCTCAGAAGTTTAAATGCATACCATGCAGATAATTCTGTTAATGCGAAATTGTACGAATTATTGCAAAGCGCAGAGAACCTTATGGATAAAGGCCTTTATAGACAGGCTGCGAAAATACTGTCAAAGGCAAAAGAAATAGCTTCGGTAAGTGAAAAATTTCCATTTCTTTTTCTCATAGAGGGATTGAACCGTTCCGTTATGAACCAAACCGGCTTGAGCGTAAAAAAGCATGAATTGTTGATTGAAGACCTGGATAATGAGATGCTAACCATTGAAAGGTTCAAAAATTTAAAACAATATGAAGCACTTTATCATCAGCTGGCTTTTTTATTTAACCGATATGGAACGGTTACAGACAATAAATATTTTAGTAAAATAGTTCAAAATCCCTTGTATAAGAATGATAAATATGCACTTTCAAAACAGGCGTATAGATGGTATTTGTCAATTCATGCTCTTTATTGCGGAATGATGCGTGATAATAAAAACGCTCTTATATACTCAAAACGCATTATAGAATTTTATGAAAAGAACATAGAAATGATTAAAGAAACCCCCAAAAATTATATTTCTCATCTCTGCGACCTTTTATTTTCTCAGACTCTTATTGAAAAATATGATGGGGTAGAACATACCTTTAACAAGCTTATCAAATTTATTGAGATACCAAATACAAAGGTACCTAACGACTATAAAATAAAGAAAATCATTGCTTCCTATGGAGCTATTACAAATTTTTTTATGGTTGAAGGTAGTTTTGCTGAAGGAATTCAATTTATTTCCGAACACCAATCAAAACTCGACGTTTATTTTGAACAGTCGGATTATACCGATAGAATGATGTTGTGTTACAATATTGCTTATTGTTATTTTGCCATAGGCGAGTACCATTCCACTTTAAAATGGTTAAATAAGGGGCTTAACGACAATATACAGCAGCAGAGATTTGATGTTCAAGCTCATTTGCGATTGATGCATTTTATAACGCATTATGAGTTGGGTAATATGGAGATTCTTGAATCTCTTGCCAACTCAGCCAATAGGTACATCAATAAAAAAATAGAATTTTTACGCATCGAAACCGCTATTGTTAACTTTATTGTAAAAAGATTGGTTGGTGCTGTAAGTAAAACAAAATATGCAAAAGCTCTGATAGAGTTCAAACAGGAATTACTTACTGATTACGGCATGAATGCTAAAGATCAAGCCAGGGAAATGTTTGATATCTTTATTTGGCTCGATAGTAAAATAGAAAAACGTAGCTATGCGGAAGTATTAAAAAGGGTAATATCGAGTGAAAAATCAAAACGTCCCAATGTGGAGTTATAAGGAATACCTTGCCGCCGCACTCACATGCTGATCAGCAAAATCTTTTTTCAAAAATTTATAATAACCAGCAACAGCAATCATTGCAGCATTGTCGGTGCAATATTCAAATTTTGGGATAAAAATATTCCACCCCGATTCCTTCTCTTCCTTTTCCAAAGCCATACGAAGTCCGGTGTTTGCGGATACTCCTCCCGCAATCGCAATTTCCCTGATACCGGTCTGCTGAGCGGCTTTTTTTAATTTTGAAATCAGAATGGCCACTATCACCGCTTGTATAGAGGCACATATATCTTCTTTTTTTTGTTCAATGAACAAAGGATTGTTTTTAACCTGTTCTTTTATAAAATAAAGAAAGGAAGTTTTTAATCCGCTAAAACTAAAGTTGAGGCCGGGAGCGTTCGGGTGTGGAAATTTGTATTTGTTCGCATTGCCTTTTTTTGCATACTTATCTACAAGCGGTCCTCCGGGATAAGGCAACCCCATTATCTTGGCGACCTTGTCAAAAGCTTCACCTGCAGCATCGTCGATGGTTTCGCCAAGCACTTCCACTTCAAAAAAGTCTTTAATCAGAACAATTTGTGTATGCCCCCCTGAAACTGTCAGGCAAAGAAAAGGAAAGGAGGGTTTTTTAGATCTTTCTTTTTCTTCAATAAAGTGCGCGAGTATGTGGGCATGCATGTGGTTGACTTCAATAAGCGGAATATTTAAACCCATTGCAAAAGCCTTTGCAAAAGATGTTCCAACCAGCAATGCCCCCAGCAAACCGGGACCACGTGTAAAAGCTACCCCGCTTATTTCCTTCTTTGTTATCCCCGCTTTTTTCAGCGCTTCGGATACAACGGGCACAATGTTCTGCTGGTGGGCTCTCGAAGCCAGTTCAGGTACAACTCCCCCGTATGCCTTATGAATGTCCTGGTTTGCAATAATATTGGCAAGGATTTTGCCGTTTTGAATAATAGCGGCGGCCGTTTCATCACAGGATGATTCTATTCCTAAAATAGTGATTGGAGGCTGGCTCATATACTGGGTGTATAATGATTAACTTTGCAGGTTAAAGATCCAAAATTATCAAAAAACTTCGCAAAATACTTTTATATGTACTGGCAATTATCTTTCTGATACTTGTTACAGCCTATTTTTTGCTGAGATCCAATAGCGTACAACTCTGGGTAACACAAAAAATTGCTTCCGGTTTGTCGGAAGAATTGAAAACAAAGGTGGATGTGAAGGGTGTGGATGTGGAGTTTTTTAAAAAAATTGTCCTTGAAAATGTCCTTGTGGAGGACCAGGCGCAGGATACCCTTTTTTACGCGGACAAACTAAAGGTAGACATATCTTATTTTTCTTTTGCCCAAAAGAGGCTTGATATTGACGACATTATTCTACTGAAATCTGAAATAGGCATTGTAAAGAAACAGGGAGAAAAAAATTTTAACTACCAGTTTATAACAGATCTTCTTGCACCAAAGGATACGCTGAAACAGGATTCATCTGATACATGGAAGATAACCCTTTCTGCCGTAACACTGATAAATACACGTTTTATTTATAAAGACAATAATGATACCTCGCATACTATGGGTATTAATTATTCGGATCTGGATGTTAAAAATATCAATGCCAAAATAACGGACCTTTCTTTTAAAGGATTGCTGGAAGGCCAGGTGCAATATTTATCGCTTACAGAAAAAAGTGGCTTTGTATTGAAAGACCTTTCCTGTAAAGCCTCCGTTGATTCTGCTAAAATGCAGTTGGCTGGTTTAACTATCAGTACCTTCCATAGTAGCATTATTGTAGATACGTTAGAGTTTAAATACCAATCATTCGATGATTTCAATCGGTTCGTCGAAAAAGTGACTATCAGATCTAAGTTCGACAGAACTAAGCTCGATCTGAACGACATGGCTTATTTTGCTCCCGCTCTTTCCGGAATCAACAGAACGATTAGTTTTCAGGGAGACGTACACGGCAAAGTCAGCGATCTGAAATTGAAAAACCTGGATTTATTTTTTGGGAAATATTCGGAATTTCACGGGAACATTGATTTAACAGGTTTGCCAAATGTGGAAGAGACATTTATACATTTAAATATCAAGTCACTGGTAACGGGCAAAACCGATATCGAACAAATTCCCATTTATCCCTTTTACAAAAAGCGAACATTGTCGGTTCCTAACAACATCGGTATGCTGGGTCTGATAAAATTCAAAGGAAATTTTACCGGTTTTTATAATGATTTTGTAACGTATGGCAGCTTTGCGACTTCTATCGGCAATGTCAATTCCGATGTCTCCATGCAGAGGAATAATGACAATGGTATTTTTGCTTATCATGGAAAAATAAAATCGGCCGACTTTAATCTGGGTAAATTTTTGTTTATGAGCGATTATCTGGGTGAAATAACCCTGAATGCCACCATTGATGGGAAAGGCCTGAATGAAAATGCAATGGGAACTTTTAAAGGAGTGATAAACAGCATTGAAATTAATCATTACACCTATCAGAATATAAATGTAGAAGGAGACCTGGCAAAAAAAATATTCGGGGGACTTGTTAGTATTGATGATAATAACATTGCGATGGAATTTAACGGGAGTATTGATTTTACAGGCGCTGTGCCTAATTTTGATTTTAAATCTACGGTTACAAAAGCTAATCTGAATGCTTTAAATTTTACAAAAATAGCCGGTACCTCCGATATATCCTTTACCACAGAGGTGAGGGCTACCGGCAGCAACCTCGATAACCTGTTGGGGGAAATAAATATTAAAAGTCTCACTTACAAGCGTAAGGAAGAAGCGTATGTACTGGAAAATTTAAACCTGGTGGCAATTAATAGTAATGGAAAAAAGATTTTGACCCTTACTTCTGACATTGCCGACGGAGAACTGGATGGGGACTATAATTTCAGTACACTGAACCAGGCTCTTAAAACTCTATTAAGCCGTTATGCTCCTTCTTACAGCGAAAAAGAAACCAGGCGAAAGGCTGATTCAAAGGAGGAATTCAAATTCAGGATTACGACCAATAGTACGTCGGGAATTACAGCTTTGTTTTTTCCTCAGTTATCAATTTCGCGCAATACTTCTGTTGAGGGTGAGTTCAACTCTAAAACCAATTTTATAGATTTAAAAGTCAGGAGCGATCAAATGGTTTTGTTTGGAACCAAAATTGAAAAATTAGCTGTTGATGTTTCGAGTTCCGGCAGTACCATTCAAACAAAAGCAACGAGTAAAAAAATTACGTACAGCAGTAATGTATGGATTGACAATTTAAATGTTCAATCTACGACCCGGAATGATAGCAGTATTTTTACCCTCGATTGGGAGAAGGATGCTCTTGAAAAGCGCCTTAGTAAAATTAATGGTACTCTTCTTTTTGAAAAAAATGTGGCCCGGTTAAAAATAAAGCCTTCGGCAATTTATATATCAGATTCTCTATGGACCATTCATGACAATAACGAAATTGCAATTGATAGCACAAGAATAGAGGTGAGAGGAATGAGGCTGTTTAATAACAACCAGCAAATAAAAATTCAGGGAGTTATTTCAAAAGCAAAGGAAGATACACTGGTTTTATCCCTTGTTAATTTTAACCTCACCAATATTAATTACTTTACAAAAAATGCCTCCTCTCTCTTTAACGGTGTCGTTTCAGGCCATGCTTCCATATCCGACATATACAAGAATCCTGTTTTTCTAAGCAATTTTAAATTTCAAAAACTATACCTGAACAATGAATTGATCGGGGACGGTTCTTTAAGCAGCACCTGGAATCCAGCCAACGATATTATTAATTTTAACGGCACCTTTACGAAGGGCATTGTCCCCAACATAGAATTTAACGGGTTTTATCATCCCTCAAAAAAGGAAGATAACATTAACCTTGAGCTATCTATGACGGCCATGCGGCTCCAGTTTTTTGAAGAATACATTAAAGATTACTGTTCCGATTTTAAGGGGCAGGTGTCAGGTAAGGTTTTAGTAAAAGGCTCTATTAACCAGCCTTCGATAAATGGTAAATTAAATGTGCAGGCAAAAAAAATAAAAATAAATTATTTAAATACGGTTTATAGTTTTAGCTCCGATATAAACATCGAGAACAATTCTTTTGGAGTAGAAGGCCTTAAACTATATGACCAGAATGGTAATTCAGCGACGGTTACCGGAAAATTGTATCATGATAATTTCAAAAAGTTTCAACTGGATTTTGATATCAATGCAAAAAGTTTCAACTGCCTGAATACAACCGAATCACTGAACAGTCTTTATTATGGAAAAGCCTTTGTCAGTGGTATCATCAATATTTTTGGTCCTTTTCAGAACCTAACATTTGATGCGAATGTAAAAACCGAAAAGGGCACTCAGATAAATATTCCATTGTCGGGCGCTCAGGAAATAGGTGAAAATGATTTTGTAACCTTTGTTAAAAAAGATACGAGTTCAGCAAAAGACAACAATGGCTATAAGGTCAGGCTGGATGGTATGCAGCTGAACTTCGATCTTGATGTAACACCCGATGCCGAAGTCTTATTGATATTTGACTCACAGAGTGGTGATATCATGAAAGGGCGCGGGAATGGCCATATTAAAATGACCATCAATACACTGGGTAATTTCAATATGTATGGGGATTTTGCTATTGAAAGCGGTGATTACCTGTTTACCCTTAAAAACATCATTAACAAAAAATTTGATATTGAAAGAGGCAGTACCATCCGGTGGAGCGGAGATCCTTATAATGCAGAAATTAACCTTAGCGCTGTTTACAGGTTAAAAACTTCTTTGTCTCCTTTATTTCCTGAAGATATTACAGGGGTATATAAAAAAAGATATCCTGTCAGCTGCAAGCTGTTGCTTACCGATCAATTGTTAAAGCCAACCATCAATTTTGATATTTATTTACCTACGGTTGATGAAACTACCAACCAGATGGCAAGAGAAGTATACGAACAAAAGCTGAATGAGCACGTTTTTTCGTTGCTGGTGCTGAATAGTTTTGCCCAAAAAGACAATGGTCTTTCCGAAGCGGGCGCCAGTACTTCGAGCGAACTTCTTTCGAATCAACTGAGCAATATGTTGTCGAAGGTGAGCAATAAGTTTGATCTTGGAGTACGATACCGGCCCGCTGATCAGATAGTGAGTCAGCAGGTGGAAGTGGGAGTGTCAACACAATTATTTAATGACAGGGTTAGTATCGATGGAAGTGTTGGAGTGGCCGGTACCAATCCTGAACAAAATAATCCGGGTTCCAGCAACCAGAATACGAATAACCTGGTGGGAGACGTGAATGTAGAATATAAAATCAGCAAGGATGGTAAGTTAAGGGCCAAAGCATTTAATAAATCAAACGATAACACCCTGGGTACAAGTTCAGGTCCGTTCACACAGGGAGCGGGACTCGCTTATAAAGAAGAGTTTAATACGTTGAACGAACTTTATCAAAGGTACCTTTCAAAATTAAAGAGGAACAAAAAGAAAGACTAATTTTTTTTCTTTTTTGTTATGCCTATATATAAACCAAAACCAATATTTAAATAACTTATAGGACCTTCCAATTCACCGGCGGTGTAATCTTTGTATGTTCGTAAACAAGCCAGGTCAGGGTTAAAGCTTTCCGTGAGAAAATGGTACGAGAGAGTGGCGCCGATGGCCACATTCTTTTCAATAAAAAAATAAACGGACGCTTCAGGTTTAAGATAAAATGCGTTGAAAGAATGTATCGTATTCATTGAATCAGCTTCAGTACAGCTGAGGTTGGTATAATCTATCCATGTTTTTCCGCCTTCAAGTGCAAAACTCCACAGGGTTGTTTCAGAGGAATAATGATCGTACCCGATAAGTAGCCCCAGGTTATTATTGTGCATAACAGGCTCATTGTAATTCAATTTGGAAACCTTGTTGGCAGCAGTGGTAAATGTTACCAGCTCGTAAGAACCACCAATGGAAATTCCTTTATACAAATCAAAACGCGGTGAGAAGCTGGCTCCATAAACGCCTGTAAAAGTTCTTCTGATGCCTTTGCTTGTTACAAAGTAAGGAATGTTTGCCGATCCCCTCATGTTCAGGCCGTACTCGCTGTATATAGGCCCTCCGCTCTGGGCAAAGCCAGCAGGTGTATACAGGCACAAAATAAGAACAAGCAGACTGACACTAAAAAACCTGTTTTTCAAACTAGTTGTATTAATATACATGATTATAACGGCTCTCCGGCACAGTCTGAATACCATGCCTCAGACAACGTTTTATATGGTCAAATATTATTTGGAAACAAATTTTTCCATTACTTCCATGCTTATGCCAGTTGTGGAATAGCCGCCATCATGATACAGGTTCTGCATGGTTACCATTTTGGTCAAATCCGAAAAGAGAGTAATGCAATATTCTGCACATGCTTCGGCGCTTGCGTTGCCAAGTGGGGAAACCGCCTGCGCATAATTAAAAAAATCTTCAAAACCTTTAATCCCTGATCCTGCTGTTGTTTTAGTAGGTGATTGAGAAACAGAATTAACACGGATTTTGCGTGCCTTTCCGTAATGATAGCCAAAGCTGCGCACGATCGATTCCAGCATGGCTTTGGCATCTGCCATGTCACCATAAAAAGGATAGGTTCTTTGCGCTGCTATGTACGACAAAGCAACAACACTTCCCCACTCGTTCATTGCATCCATTTTCATAGCCACGTTCAGCATTTTATGCAAAGAAAGTGCTGAAACATCAATGCTTTTCATATAGAAGTCGTAATTCGATTCTGCATAAGGAATATTTTTTCTGATGTTGGGAGACATACCGATTGAATGGAGCACGAAATCTATTTTTCCTCCCAATACTTCCTGTGATTTGCTGAAAAGATTGGTGAGTTCTTCCACATTGGTTGCATCAGCAGGTATGATCTCCGATTTTGTTTGTTCGGCGAGTTTTTTGATTTCACCCATGCGCATAGCGATGGGTGCATTTGTTAATGTGAATGTAGCACCTTGGGCAGATGCCTTTTCAGCTATTTTCCAGGCAATTGAATTGGAATCAAGCGCTCCGCTTATAATGCCTCTTTTGCCTTTTAATAAATTATTCGACATGTTTTATTTTTTTGTGGATGCAAATATAGGAAATAGGCCTGATCTTCACTATTTTATAGGGGACTTATAAATCAAAGACTTTTACCCATTGGGCAAAACTGATGAACTTGAATATTCTCCCCCTGTCGTTTTTATTTCCGGCTTTGAAAAATCTGTCGTAATCTTTTTGTAAAAGACTAAGGTTCAGGTAGGCATCCAGTTTTTTTGTAAACAAATCTTTTAGATTGTCGCTTATTTCAGAGATCCATTGATTGTTAGGAGTAACATAGCCCATTTTGTCGCTCCTGTTTTTAATGGAGGCAGGGATAAAATCCCTTACCGATTCCCTCAGCAGATATTTGTAAATTCCCTGATGGATTTTATACGTGCCGGGCAGCTGAAAAACATATTCGATCAGGTTTATATCATCTGCAAATGGCGTCCTGGATTCCACCGAATGCCACATGGAGCAACGGTCTTCGCATTTCAGATACGTTTTTAAGCGCGTGTTGTAAAATTCGCTGTAAAGAGTCGAATTTAAAGAGCGATTCGTCGTGGAAGTGTTTTCCAGGCGATGATTGTTGCTATTCCAGAAATCTTTATTCAGGTATTTTATGTCAGGATAGTAGGCGCTGTAAATTTTAGCCTGGACAGATGAAGGGAGTTTTTTGGTTCCGTAAAAACGTAAATATTGTTTGATAAAAGACTTTGTTTTGAAAGCATCCGGACTCTTAAAATTTCTTAGCTGTTCCATCCAGAGCGAAGTGCTGTGAGTATCATAACCTCCAAACAATTCATCCCCCCCTTGTCCGTCCAGCACCACTCGTATGCCATTATCCTTTGCCAGCTGCATAACCTGGTGCTGTGCATAAGTACTGGTGGACCATATAGGTATATCTTGCGAGTAGATTAAATTTTCCATGTTCGCAAGTAAACCTGCCGAATCGGGAAATACCTGGCACCAGTGAGCTCCAGCATACTGAGCCATTATTTTTGCCCAATTGCTTTCATCGTAGCTTGTGTCTTCAAAGGAGGCAGTAAAAACCTTCAATTGTTCCCCGGCATTTATCGACTTGTTTTTTAAAAGCAGGTGTTTGATTATTCCTGTTATGGCTGAACTGTCCACTCCTCCACTGAGACAAGATCCCACACCGATATCTGACCTCAATCTCAATGAAACAGCATTTAGCAGCAATTCTTTTACACGTTCTGAAGCTTTTTTAAAGTCAGATGGCTCAAAAGCGCTGTATTGTTCATTGACCGCCAGTGAGTAATATTTCCATTTGTTGAATTTTTTTGTGTTGAGGTTGAATGTGAATGCATATGAAGGAAAAAGTTCAATGATATTTTTAAACATTCCTTCCTCTTCATATTCCGTTTCGTTTTTTGCGAAAAAATCAAAAACCGCTTTGGGATTGATTTCTTTTTTGATAAAAGGAAGTTTGACCAGTGCTTTTATTTCGGAGGCAAATGCAAATGTCTCCCCATCTCTATAATAGTAAAAAGGCTTAACCCCAAACCGGTCGCGGGAAGCAAAAAACTCATTTTTATTTTTGTCGTAAATTACAAAAGCCCACATTCCGTTGAAATGCGTCAGACAATCCATTCCCCACTCGTGGTAGGCATTTAAAATCACCTCCGTATCGCTGTTGGTGACAAACCTGTGTCCTTTTGATTTTAATTCAGCACGAAGTTCTATGTAATTATAAATTTCGCCGTTGTAAGTAATCCAGAGTGATTGATCATCATTGCACATGGGCTGGTGTCCTCCGGGCGTAAGATCTATAATGGACAGCCTGCGATGCCCAAGCGCCATCGTATAACCCAAGCTGGCAGATTCGATGTTGCTGTGAGGAGTAAAATTGAACCCTGATTCATAAATTGATCCCGGCGTATCGTTTCCACCAAATGCAATGCATTCATTGTCCTTGCTCAGTAAAAATCCTTCTCCATCAGGTCCCCGGTGGCGGATGGTATCGGTCATTAACCTGATATTTTTTTTTATATCGAGTTCCTGTCCGTTTAAGTTAATGATTCCCGCTATGCCACACATTATGACTTATCTGTACCTGCTGAAAATAATTTTTTGAAAGGACGTTTATAAATTTCAATATCAAAAAGGTGGGAGTCAACGCTGGCTTTGTAAGTTAAAAAAACTCCGATTGGAAATAAAACAATGGGAGCGATCCACATTCCTTTATAGGCAGGTAAGCTGCCTTCCTTTACCAGTTTTTCACCGGTTATGGACAGTACGTAAAACAGGATAAAAAAAACAACAGACACCACCACAGGCATACCCAGTCCGCCTTTCCGGATAATTGCTCCCAGAGGAGCCCCAATAAAGAAAAGTATCAGACAGGAAAATGAAAGTGTAAATTTTCTGTGAAATTCAGCCGAATGGAGCGAGATGGCTTTATTGCCGCTGCTGACTTCTTCTTTTGCAGATTGTGCAAATGCCTTTGCGCTGCGTGCTATATTAGATGCGGTTTCAACAATGCTTAGCTTTTTTTCATCGTTATTGTTTAAAAAATCCTGTATCGTTCTGTTTTTAACCTTTAAGGTTGCTCCCAGGGAATCGACGTGGGTAAGAAAACGATTCGATTTAATATAATAACTTGTATTCAGGCGTCTTTTCAACGTGGTAATGCTGCTGTCATTATCCTTTTTGAGCGAATCGATGTTGGCGCTTAGTTGATGGAGCTGAAGCATTTGATAGTTATTTCGGAAAAGTGCCTCGTCCGTCCTGGTTAATTTAAAGCCTGTTAGGCTAAAGCGCAAAAGTTGTTCATCAAAAATGCTTCTCGTAAGCGAAGGAGTTTTTCTTAAGTCGTTGTTTTTAAGTGTCTCTTCATAGCTCGATCCTTTTTGCAGGTCAATCAGCAGGTATAATTTATCCGCCGACATTTCCATAGTGCCTGATTCTGCCACAATCACCTTGTTATTGCCAACACCGGCTGTATGATCGTATATCATTACATCACGCAGTGTTTTTCCGTCTGGTTCCTTTTTACCAACGCGGATGCTATAACCATCAATGCCGTTATAAAATACACTTTCTTTTATTTTCAGGGCGGCTTTCTGGTCTCTTACGTCATAGAGCAGCGACTGCATTTTGAGGTTAGCTCTTGGAAGTACATTGTTTGAAAAATAAAAAGCAATTCCGCTTAACATAATACTTACAACAATGAGGGGAGCCATGATTTGGTACAGCGAAAGTCCTGCCGATTTTAAGGCAACCAATTCATAATTTTCACCCAGGTTCCCAAATGTCATGATCGATGATAATAAAATGGCAAGGGGCAAAGCCATGGGAACGAGCGTTAAAGAGGCATAAAATAAAAGCTTGGCGATTACTGTCCATTCCAAGCCCTTGCCTACCAGGTCATCGATGTATTTCCATAAAAACTGCATCACAAGTACGAATATGGAAATGCAAAGGGTAACCGCAAACGGCCCCATATAAGATTTTAATACTATTTTATGTATGGTTTTCAATGGCAAATGGCAAAAGACAAAGATAATAAGCTATCGCACAAATGCGATTTTTAATTTTTGAATCGCGGTTGCATTGCAGCGGTTTTTGCCCTTATCTTAATAACTTATACAAGTCATTTATATTGTTTAAAATTTACAAATGCGATGGTGTGTACTGTATCTCCTATTTTCTTACATTTGTACAAAACTAATTGTACATGGATTTAAGTGGATTAATTTCGATTGCAGGTATGGGCGGACTTCATAAAGTAGTTGCACAGACTAAAAGTGGATTATTGGTTGAATCTTTGACTGATAAAAAAAGAATCATTGCCTACGCTCACTATAAAGTAAGCGCCCTGGAGGAAATCAGTATTTTTTCTACCGGAGACGATGTTCCGTTAAAAGATATTTTTCAAAAAATGTTTGACAAGCACCAGGGAGGCCCTTCTATTGATCACAAAGCAAGTGACGAAGAAGTAAAAAAGTATTTTCTGGAAGTTTTTCCTGAATATGATCAGGAACGTGTTTATACGTCGGATATACGCAAGGTTATTAACTGGTACAATGCACTTCAAAAGCAGGATTTACTTAAGGCCGTCCCTGAAGAGAAAAAAGATGAAGATGCTCCGAAAGTTGCTGCTGTAACGGAAGAGAAACCAAAGGTTAAACCAAAACCAGTGCCTGCTTCCAAAGATTTTGCAAAAGTCCCTAAAGCTCCGGCAGGCCATAAAAAAACCCAGGGGGTAAGGAAAACAGGAGTTGCCTAAGTTTTTTTCCTTTTCCGATGGAATCCGAAACAATTAATATTCCGGCCAAACTCCGGAGGAATTTTTTTCCGAAAAATTTTGTTGTCAGGTCGTGGGAGTCTGTCGAACCGTTTTATAAAGAGCTTCAGCAAAGACAAATCAATTCCCTAAGAGATCTTGAGAAATTACTATCGGACAGAAGTGAAATAGAGGCCGTAATGAGCGAGGATCTCGGGTGGAGGTATATCCGGTCGAGTTGCGATACATCAAGCGAGGAATATCAGAAAAGCTATCATTTTTTTGTTGAAGAGATCGATCCCCCAACTGCTCCCTACCGGAATGCCTTTAATAAGAAAGTAATCGGATGTTCGTTGCTTGGCGAAATTGATAAGGGGAAGTATAAAATTTATTTGCGGGCTATAAAAAAAGAACTGGAAATATACCGTGAAGAAAATATCCCTCTTCTTACCATAGAACAAACGGAGTCGCAAAAATATGCCAGCATTATTTCTTTGATGACAGTAAATATTAATGGAGAAGAAATCACGCTTCAGCGTGCTGCGAGTTATTTGCAGAACCCGGATCGCAATAAACGGAAAGAAGCTTTCCAAAAAATTCAGGAAAGAAGAAAAAAAGACAGAGATGAATTGAACCAGCTCTTCAATCGTTTGATAAGTTTACGAAATACCATTGCTAAAAATGCCGGATTTAATAATTACAGGGATTATATGTTCACCTCCCTGGGCCGTTTCGATTATACAGTAAGCGATTGTTTTAATTTTCATGAATCGATACTGAAAGAAGTAGTTCCTGTTGTAAAAGAGTACGACCTGAAAGCAAAAAGTATGTTGGGTGTAGAACAATTCAAGCCGTGGGATACTGAAGCTGACGAGACCGGGAAGCCTCCTTTAAAACCCTTTTCTACTGACCAGGAGTTGATCGAAAAAGCCATTGCCTGTTTTCACAAAGTGCGCCCCTTTTATGCGCAATGCCTGGAAACAATGCGGAGAATGAATCACCTCGACCTGGCGTCACGCAAAGGGAAAGCCCCGGGAGGATACAATTATCCACTGTACGAAACAGGAGTGCCGTTCATTTTTATGAATGCTGTAGGCACATTAAATGATGTGATAACGATGGTCCATGAAGGCGGGCATGCCATTCATTCTATTTTATCCAGGGAGCTTGAACTAACAACCTTCAAAGACATACCATCCGAAGTGGCCGAACTGGCTTCTATGTCGATGGAGTTGATTTCAATGGAACATTGGGATGTGTTCTTCGATAATCCGGAAGATTTGAAAAGGGCCAAAAGAGACCAGTTGGAAAAAATTTTAAGGGTTTTGCCATGGATAGCTGTTGTTGACAAATTTCAACATTGGGTATATGAAAATCCCGGACATAAGGTTGAAGAAAGATCAGAGTTTTGGACAAGAATAATTAAACAATATAGAAACCAGGTAGTCGATTGGACCGGTTATGAAGACGTATTGGAAAATATGTGGCAAAAGCAATTGCATATTTTCGAAGTCCCTTTTTATTATATCGAATACGGAATCGCACAATTGGGAGCCATTGCTGTTTGGAGAAACTATAAAACCAACCCTGAAAAAGCGCTCAATGACTATGAAAAGGCGCTTCAGCTTGGCTATACAAAACCCATTGCCGAAATTTATCAGGCTGCCGGGGTGCAATTTAATTTTTCAGCTCCTTATATCAAAGAACTGATCGACTTTGTGAAGAAGGAAATGGAAAAGTTGTAAAAGTCTGAAAGGTTATTCCACCCCATAAATTAATCCTGCGCACGGTGTAAACCCGAGAACTGAGTCAAAAGAAGAAGCAAAATCCAGTTTCAGCTTTTTTAGTAATAAGCCGAACCCAAAAGTGCTTGCTGCAGGAGTAGTGCAAAATCCTGTTCTCAGATAAAGCTCCTTTATGGGTTTGTATTCAATACCCAGTTTAAAGAAGGGGCTATATACAATATCCTTTTGTACTTCAGTAACCACAAAAATTTTATCAGAAAATTCGTATGCAAGCCCTAAGCGCATAATGGTAGGAATGCGTTCATTGTTGTAATTGGCCAATTTTGCTTTGGTCGGGTTAAAAAGATGGGATCCAAGAATTATATTTTTTGTCAGCCGCGCTTGCAATCCCATTTCTACAACAGGTATTCCGGTACTCCCATATCCCTCTGCAATTTTTGTATTAAAATAATCCAATTGAATTCCTGCTGCAATAGCGGTGCCGAATGATTTCGCAAATGCAATTCCATATTTATTCTCCGAATATAAATTGTATCCGAAGGAACTGGTGCTTATTCCGAATACACCGGATTTTAAAGGAAGCGCTACGGCCACTGATTTCAAGCTCAATTCCTTCACTAAGAAACGTTCTTCATAATCAATGCCTGCAGATATATTTTTTATATAAGCAAGCCCTGCCTGGTTGTTACTCGTGCTCCATACATCATATAAGGTTACCGAGGCATTGCCTAATCCATGAGAACGTGCGCTTCTGGTTGGATTGTCATTGGCAGTGTATGACAAGAAGGATATAAAACAAAAAGAAACAATTACGAATGCCTTGTGGAACATGAAATAAAATTTGTTCCGGCAATTGTAAAGCTATTTTAATACAAAAAAAACAGTATAAAAACGGAGTGTTTTATACCCTGAATTTAAACTTGTGTTCTTTTAATTCCTCGTTTGCTTTCAGGATTTTATTTTTGAGCGATTCTTTAAATTCTTTTACCTGTTTTAATAAATCTTCATTTCCGGTAGCGAGTATCTGCACGGCAAGTATTCCTGCATTTTGTCCACCATCCACTCCCACAGTCGCTACAGGTATTCCCGGAGGCATTTGAACAATGGATAACAAAGAATCCCATCCATCTAATGAAATGTTCGAACGGCAGGGAACGCCTATAACCGGGTTGGGTGTTAATGCAGCAACTACTCCGGGTAGATGCGCTGCTCCACCTGCTCCTGCAATGATAATTTTAATGCCGCGTGTATTGGCATTTTTAGCAAACTCCACAACCTGTTCAGGTACCCTGTGTGCAGAAAGGGCGTTTATTTCGAAAGGAATTTTGAACTGATCAAGTATTTTAGCAGCTTCCTGCATAACAGGCATATCGGAGGTGCTGCCCATAATAATGCTTACAATTGGTTTCATAGATTAGTTGAATTTGGTGCGAAAATAAGTTTTTTGTTTTCGATTTGCAATTAAAAATGTAGTCCGTACAATTTGTAGTTTATTCTATTTTACTAATAATGCAATGACAACAGGACTGATTTCAATTTTGCCATAACTAAAAATAGATGTACATTTGAAGCTTATTACAATGCGGATGTGGCATTTCTCGCGTTGAAGCGAGAACCGCAGCCGCTGTGAGAAGGAGGATGGTTTGTTTCTTATTGTGATTCTAATGCGGATGTGGCATTTCTCGCGTTGAAGCGAGAACCGCAGCCGCTTTGAGAAGGAGGATGGTTTGTTTCTTATTGTGATTGTAATGCGGATGTGGCGTAATTGGCAGCCGCGCCAGACTTAGGATCTGGTGCCGTAAGGCGTGGGGGTTCGAGTCCCTTCATCCGCACAGTAATAAACGGGGCGAGAAGTTTATCCCGATGAGCGAGAGCGAATCGGGAAGTCCCTTCATCCGCACAGTAATAAACGGGACGAGAAGTTTATCCCGATGAGCGAGAGCGAATCGGGAAGTCCCTTCATCCGCACTCCTGAAGCTGAAAGCCTTTGCACAAGTGAGGGCTTTTGCTTTTACACTTTACTTCAACAGTGTGATATTTCCCTGGAGGTGATATTCCTTGCCTTTAATGGTGGCAGACAGTATATATGCAAATACGCCCTGTTCTGCTTCTTTGTTATTGATTAATCCGTTCCAGTTTGCTTCAGGGTCGATGGACTCAAATACTTTATATCCCCAACGATCGAAAATGGTGAACGAATACACTTCCGCGCACCCCTCACCTGATTCTACATGCAGCAAATCATTTTGTCCATCATTGTTTGGAGAAAATGAATTAGGGACAAACGGAGTGTCACAAACTTCTTCGACGGTAATTATAACCAGGTCAAAGGAATCACATCCATTAGGCTCTATGACCGTTAGTGTGTAGGTTGTTGTTTCTAAGGGACTTGCCAAAGGATTTTGTACGGAAGCATTGTCCAGTGAGTTGGCTGGTTCCCAATGGTAATTGGGTCCCCCTGTTCCGTTCAGTACAATACTTTGGCCGCTATTGATCGTGGCATCTGAACCCGCGTTAACCGCAGGAAGATCATTGACGAAAATGTTTAAGATAAAGATACTCTGGCATTGATTACTATCTATTCCTGTTACCGAATAGGAAACCGTACCGGCTGGGCCGGGGGTGGCACTCACCACAGATCCTGCAACTGGCGATGTTGTAGGGGACCAGGTATAGGAACTTGCTCCCGCAGCTGTCAATGTGACTGTAGCATAAATACAGATCGTGTCTTCGCTGGCTGTTGCGGTTACAGTGGGTAATTGGTTTACCGTTACATGCACACTGTCACTTGCAGAGCAATTGCCCTGGACTACACTCACATGATATACAGTTGTTACACCCGGATTAGCAGTAACAATAGCTGTACTTATTCCACTTAACGTTGCAGGTGGAGACCATTGGTAGGTGTCAAAAATACCAGCCCCGGTAGCTGTTAGTAAAGTTTGTTCGCCAGCGCATATAGATGCATCGCTGCCGGCACTCACGGTGATGTTATCATCCACCGTAATTAATACGGAAGTTACGTTCTCACAGGAATTGGCATCCTGAACGCTAAGGCTATATGTGTAGATTGCATTTGTTGGAGGATGGAAATTTACAACAGCAGTGGTGGCCGTATTCAAATTTGTTGCCGGACTCCAGCTGTAAGTGATAGCTGTAGCGCTTACTGCCGTTAATGTTGCATCATCCGGGAAACAGATAATCACTGGGTTGGGATTAACACTTACGAGGGGCAGTTCATAGGCGGTAACGAAAAAGGTGGTCGTGTCTTTGCAGTTGGCAACGGGTTCAGAAACGGCTAAGTTGTATGTAAAGGTTCCGGCAGAAGGAGGAGAGATACTTGCTATCTCTCCGTTGCTTCCCGATACTGTCATTGTGGTCAAAGGAAACCACGAGTAAATATTACCTCCGGAAGCAGTAACCGTTCCGCTGGTTCCGGAACATAAACTGATATTGCCCGATACCGATGCTGTTGGAATTGCAACGACTGTAATGTCAATGGGAAAGGGATATTTATAGTTACAGTGATTGACATTGCTTGCGGTTACAGAAAAACTATATTGTCCTTCTAAAGGCGGAGTTGATTGTACAAATGTTCCTGTTGTGTTACTCAGGTTTATTGCCGGACTCCACGTGTACGTTGTTCCGATGGGCACGCCTTCATTAAAAACAGTGAAATCAGCGGTGTTTCCCAGGCACATTGATGTTACAGGGTGATCTACCTGAAACGTCGGCAATGCGAGGACGAAGACTGTCACACTGTCAATACTGCTGCAGGCGCCATATACATAATAGGTGGTTGTAACAGTGGGGCCGGCAAAAACTGTCGATCCTGTTGGAGAAGTTAATGTAGCAGAGGGAAACCAGGTGTAAGGGGCGGAACCGCCTCCAACTGTAAGCCGTGTAATTGTTCCCGGACAAATCGTTTTGTTAGCTGATGGTGTTACAGTAGGCACTGCCAAAGCAGGATCATTGTTACAATCTTCACACACCTGGGCAATAAAAAGATCTATAGTACCCCCATTGTTATGTTGTGCTGCTGTAGGAGAGGTGGGAAAGATATTATTATTGACAGTTCCTACAATGTTAGCAAAAGTGCCAAAAGCACTTATGCCATGCCCTGTTTCCTGGTTTGAAGTACTTACACTGCCTATCTGGCGGGCGCAAATGGGAGTGCCGTCAGGAGCAAATCTGGCTACGTAGCAATCATCCGCTCCGTTGTGTGCGTTCACTGCCGCAGGTAAATTGACACTACGGGTAGTTCCATTAAGTAGAATATTTCCATTGATGTCTACAGCAACTCCTCCGGCAGCATCCTCTGTGTTGGATCCTCCGTAATAGGTGCCCCAGCTTCTCATACCATCAGGATCAAATTTTACCAGGAAGGCATCAGAAGGCCCGCTAAGGTTGGGTTGAAAGGCTCCACCGGAGGCAATGGCGATAGTACTTGGAGAGAAAGTTTCACCTGCTGCCAATACATTTCCTGCTGCATCCGCCTCAATGCCCATGGCCAACTCAGCGCCTGTTCCGCCATAATAGGTCGACCATAAAGCGTTTCCGGATGCGGCATCAAAACACGCCACAAAAGCATCTGTTGTCCCTCCTCCATAAGTAAGTTGATTAATCGTAGCAGGAAAATCCGTAGAGGATGTGGAACCAATTACAGCGACTGTATTATGGACTTCATCAAAAGCGATGTCATAACCAACATCATTGGCAAAAACATTGGTACTTGTTCCTCCAAAATAGGTGGACCAGACTGGCATACCGGTTGCTCCATTAAATTTAGCAACAAAAGCATCCTGCGTCCCTTTCAATGAGGTTTGAAAGGGACTAGTCCCCATTACTGGCAAATCAGAAGATCTGGTATAACCGGTGATGTAAATATTTCCTTGTTTGTCTACATCTATTTCTGAAGCTCCGTCCTGATTTGGGCCATTGGCATTAAAAGGCGGTGGCACAGGGGCCAAGGTCAATCCTCCGAAATAAGTCCCCCATAGAAGTTGCCCGTTTTTGTTAAACTTGGTAACAAAACCAATGCTTTCCTGAGCGTCAGCGCTCGTTGGATGATTCGATTGATAAGGTGTTAACGGACTTTGAACAACAGCGGGGAAATCACTCGAATAAGTTGTCCCAGCGATAAATATATTGTTATCATCATCCGTGCAAATACCGGCGTTTGAATCATCATTGCGTCCGCCCAAATAGGTAGACCATAGCAGATTTCCTGCCAAATCCATTTTTACCATGCCCAAATCACCTTCAGCAATCACATTTCCAGGAGACTTGGTTGTCATAAAGGCCCCCGCTGTTGTCGGGAAAATGGGACCAAAGGAAAGATCCAGGTATGCAATTACCACCACACTTCCTTCTTTATCGGTGGTTATAGATGGAGCGCCACCCTCTGCGGCATTTCCACCCCAGTATGTCACCCAGGGGTCAATAATAAGCTCTTTCTTTCTGTTATACTTGCCAAGTTTAAAGCATACTTCGTTTCCTTTTAAAATATATTCTGCCTGAATGCCAACCTGCTTGCCATTTTCATTCTGATATACTTTGGGTATCCATTCCTCTATCGCATTCATAGCGTTTCCTCTCGCCAGAACCAGTTTTCCATCTACTACTGAAATGGAGCTCATACCCGTATATTTTAATACAATATTTTTAGGATTTCCTCCGGGTTTTACCCTGAAGTCGTATTCAAATCCGGTCCCTTCGCAATTAGAAAGAGATTTGCTTTCATGCATTTCCACATCAATGTTTTTCCATTTATTGATATAACTTAGTTTTTGATATGATTTTATGCCCGTTAGGCCTTCGCGGCAACCGGACAAATAATAATTTTTATAAGCCGTTACAGGATATTCTGCTTTTATTATTACATCGTTTCCTTTAACAAAGTCCACGTCAATACGGTGGGTTTTTAAAATAATGGCGGATGGATTGTCCTCAACACTATTTTCAGCGGTTGCCTTGTCTTCTCCCTCTATCTTTCTCGCCACATAGCTCAAGCCATTTTTACGTACAAAAACTTTTCCTTCAATGGCAAAAAGGATATCAGGCCGTGGATGACCATCTCTATCCATGATTTGCCCTTTGTTTTCAGTAAAAAGGCCTGCGCCTTTTGATGAAAATTTCCCTTGGGCTGATTGGGCATTCAATTCTGCCATGCCGTTAAATAGCATAAAAGCTGATAGCATGTATTTTAAAAACAGCCTGGTCTTCATTTATACAAAGTTAATTCTTTTAAGATTAGGTTGAAAAATGCTATTTTTACTTATCTCTGCCTTTGCAACTTCCCGCAACCCTCTGATTTGCAGGTTAATTTTTCAGAATTCTGTCTTTTGATTAATAGCAAATAAAGTCTTAGCTTTGCTATTTACTATTAGGATTATATCTTTTAAAAACGATGAATATTACAAAGACGGAAATAGATCCGCTAAATGCGGTTTTAACAGTTAAGTTGGAGCCTGTTGATTATCAAACACAATACGATAATGCATTGAAGAGCCATCAAAAGAAGGTGAACATGCCCGGTTTCAGGCCGGGTAAGGTACCTGTCGGATTGGTGAAGAAGATGTACGGCAAATCTATTCTGGCTGATGAGATCAATAAACTTTTATCGGATTCTCTGCACAAATACATTACAGAAAATAAATTGGATGTTTTAGGAAATCCTCTTCCCAAGGATAATGGTGATAGGGTGGACTGGGACAATCCTAAAGACATTGTTTTTTCATACGATCTTGGGCTCTCTCCAAAGTTTAACATAGAGCTGTCTTCCAAAGACAAATTCAACTATTATACCATTAAAATTGATGATTCTCTTGTAGAAAACTATGTTAAGGATATCTGTGCCCGTTATGGCAGCATAGCAAATACTGAAGTTTCAGGCGACAAAGATTTCGTGTTTGGTGATTTTGTTGAACTGAATGAGTCCGGAAACATTTTACCGGGTGGTATTTTTAAATCATCAAGTGTTTTTATAGAAAGAGTAAAGGATGCAGACACCCGAAAGCAATTCGTAGGGCTTAAGCCTGAAGATAAAATTACGGTTAATGCTTCCAAATTATCTGAAAGTGCCGTTGACCTTGCCGCAATGCTTGGCGTTGATAAAGCGAAGGCAGAAACATTGAAATCCAATTTTCAGTTCACCGTAAAAAAAATATCCCGCCTGATCCCTTCTGAAATCAAACAGGAATTGTTTGATAAAATTTATGGCGCCGGATTGGTAAAGTCTGAAGAAGAATTCAGAGCAAAAATAAAGGAAGAACTTCAGTCAGCTTTTACAAATGATAGCGAGCGGAGGTTCTACAATGACGTGGTTGAGGCTTTGATGCAAAAAGCCAAGTTTTCATTGCCCGATGAGTTTTTAAAACGTTGGTTGATGGCGGTCAACGAAAAACCGCTTACCTATGAAGAGGTAAGCAAAGAATATGATGCTTATTCCAACGGTTTAAAATGGCAGTTAATTGAAAATAAGCTTATTAAAGAGAATAACATAACGGTGAGCAGGGAAGAGGCTGTAGAACATTTGAAAATGTCCATTAAAAATAATTATAAAAAATACAATTTGCCTGAACCTGCCGATGCTGATCTCGAAGGCATTGTACAGAAGAGTTTAGCAAATGAGGAAGAAGGTAAAAAACTTTTTGAAAAATTGTATGGTCAGAAAATGATGGAACTGTTCAAAAGTAAATTTACACTTGAGAAAAAAGAAGTCACCCAGGAAGAATTTTTAAAGAAAAAGTAATTTTTAATTTATAAAAACAAAACCTATGTACGATAAAGATGAATTCAGAAAGTATGCTACCAAACACAGAGGCATCAGCAGTACTACCTATGATAAATACATGTCTGTTCACAACGATTATATTTCACCGACTATTATCGAGGAACGCCAGTTAAATGTTGCATCTATGGACGTTTTTTCACGTCTGATGATGGACAGGATTATCTTTTTGGGAGTGGGAATCAATGATTATGTAGCCAATATCATACAGGCACAATTGTTATTCCTGGAATCTGTTGATTCAAAAAAGGATATCCAGATTTACCTGAACTCACCGGGAGGATCTGTTTATGCCGGTCTTGGAATATATGATACCATGCAGTACATTACTCCCGACGTGGCAACCATCTGTACAGGTATGGCCGCTTCCATGGGTGCAGTGTTGATGTGTGCAGGAGAAAAAGGCAAACGTACCAGTTTACCACATGCAAGGGTGATGATTCATCAGCCATTAGGTGGAGCAGAAGGACAAGCTTCCGATATCGAAATCACAGCTCGTGAAATTCAGAAGCTGAAAAAAGAGCTTTATGAGATTATTGCCAAGCATTCCGGCCAAGACTATGAGAAAGTCTGGAAAGACAGTGATCGCGATTACTGGATGACTGCTGAAGAGGCGAAAGCCTACGGGATGATCGACGAAATTTTGGTTCGGAATAAAAAATAAAAAAAATAAACAACATGTCTTCGGCTAAAGACAATATAAAATGTTCTTTCTGTGGGAAGGATAAGAAGGATACCAATGTTTTGATTGCAGGTATCAATGGGCATATTTGTGACCAATGCATTAAGCAGGCGCAGAATATTGTAAAGGAAGAAATTACCGACAAGCAAGCCACCTCTAATTCATTGTACAATGCTTTGAATCTTTTAAAGCCTGCTGATATTAATAAACACCTCGATGAATATGTAATCGGTCAGCATGAAGCTAAAAAGGTTTTGTCGGTAGCGGTATACAATCATTACAAACGTCTTTCTCAGAAACATATAAAGAATGCCGGTGCAGAAACGCCTGCAGAGGAAATTGAAATTGAAAAATCCAATATCCTGCTGGTTGGTGAAACAGGAACAGGAAAAACCTTGCTTGCCCGCACCATCGCTAAAATAATAAACGTGCCGTTTTGTATAGCTGATGCAACTGTTTTAACAGAAGCTGGTTATGTTGGCGAGGATGTTGAGAGTATTTTAACACGTTTATTGCAGGCCGCTGATTACGATGTTGCAGCTACCGAAAGGGGTATTGTATTTATTGATGAGATCGATAAAATAGCAAGAAAAAGTGATAATCCTTCTATCACCCGTGATGTATCGGGAGAAGGGGTACAGCAGGGACTGTTGAAATTATTGGAGGGCTCTGTTGTAAATGTTCCTCCCCAGGGGGGAAGAAAACACCCGGAGCAAAAGCTGATCCAGATAAATACAAAGAATATACTGTTTGTTTGCGGTGGAGCTTTTGATGGCATCGATAAAAAAATTGCGAGGCGTTTGCAGGCACAAACAATTGGATACAGCGCCGGACGGGAGTCAGACAACATCGATAAGGAAAATTTGCTTCAGTACATTGCTCCCCAGGATTTAAAAAGTTATGGTTTAATTCCTGAACTGATAGGCAGGGTGCCTGTGTTAACCCATTTGAATCCGCTTGACAGAGAAGCACTGAGAAGAATATTGACCGAACCCAAAAATGCACTGATAAAGCAATACAACAGGCTCTTTGAAATTGATGGCGTTAAGCTTGTTATTGACAAAAATACACTTGATTTCATTGTAGACAAAGCGCTTGAATTTAAACTGGGCGCAAGGGGATTGCGTTCTATTTGTGAAGCAATTATGATGGATCATATGTTTGATTCTCCTTCTGATAAAAACACCAAAGAGGTTGTGGTAAGTCTCAGTTATGCAAAGGAGAAACTGAAAAAGTCAATCGTGAATAAGCTGAAGGCGGCTTAAAATTATTCTACGTTGTTGCCGCTTTACTCTTAATTATAATTATTCCGTTTTTATAAATTGCGCTTCCGTTGAAACGGCAATAATCTGTATTTTCCTCTCAATAGCCGCCGCACGGCTGTAAACGGAGTTTTTTACATCATTCGGGTTATCACTTACTTCCTTAGCAGCTTTTAGTTCTCCTATGTCTTCTTCCACCAATTCAAGCTTTCCTATTGCAGTATCGGTGCTATGGATGTATTGTTTCAAAACACCATTTTCATACTCATTGAAATAATTTTTTAAACTTGATATTCTCCTTTTTGCCAGGTTTATATTGTAGTCGGTAGAAGCGAGAGGGCTGCAATAACCTTTCATCGTTATTTTTACATGCGCTCCTTTTTTAAGCACCTTTACAAGCAGTTCGGAAAATTTTTCGAGGTTTTGCATGCCCGCTTCAACGGAATCTTCAAAGAAGGTTTCAATATCCGCAATGGCTTTTTCCCTTGCTTCATCCTTTAATCCGATGGAATATTCTGATTTATACTTATCCTCAAGATCAAGGTAGTCATCGTATGTTTTTTTATAATTTTTGCTTGTTGTCACCAAAAGTGTTTTATTGTCTGGCTCATCGTTGTGAAAATAAAGGGTCAACGGAACCAGTAATTTCATTTGGGTAACCATTGTTTTAATGCTGTCGACCGGGGGTTTTATTTTAGCCGTATCCGGAACAGGGAAATCCACCCGGTAGATATCATTGCAGCACGTTTCGTTTTTTACATAATACGAACCGATACGGTTTGATGTGAGATAAGCCCTTGTGCCTTTTGCATTTACAGTAAAGTAAAGGTCGTTATAAGATGAGTTAATGGGATATTCCATGTTTTCCGGTTCAGAAAACGCCCCTTTATTAAAATAGGAATGGAAGATATCGTATCCGCCTAAGCCCTTGTGCCAGTCCGAGCTAAAGAACAATGCCTGGCAGCGATTGCAATAAAACGGAGTTACTTCGTTGTCAATAGAATTAACAGGCTTCCCAAGATTGTAAGGTTTTCCATAATTTCCATCCGGTGAAATATTGCTAGCCCAAACATCCAGTTTTCCTTCTCCTCCAGGTCTGTTGGAAACAAAAAAAAGTATTTCCCCAAGGGAATCATTGTAACCTATGGCAGGTTGGGTAGCGGTGTATCCCTTTAAATTTATGGCGTCGTTCAGCTTTACTGGTGTTTGCCAGGTAGTGTCTTTCAATACAGTTACATATAATTCGCAGATTACTTCACCGGGTGTGGAATTTCCACATTTTGTAAAATAGAAATGTTTCCTGTCAATGCCGAATGCGCCGTTAGCAATGTGTTCCTGGGTGTTTTTTGAAAAAGGAAGCTCATGTAATTTATCATCGGTAACCGAATAAATCTTTGAGTATCCGTTTGTTCTCATGGAAGAAAAATACCAGTTAGTATCGTTTATTTCATAAGCATTGAAATCAGCATTAACAGTGTTAATTGTTGAGTCGAGGTGAATGACAAAAACCGGACTTGGTTTATTTGCCATGATGATCTGGGCATACTCACAGGCAGCCGTTTCCTGCTCTGCTTTTATGGCTAAATAGGTTTTTTTCTTTTTATATTTCTTATAATACTTGTTGAACAATTTTTGGGCTTCTTTGTATTTGCCATTGCTTTTTTTTGTCATGGCGAGCCAGAAAATAATTTCGGGATACTTTTTGCCTTTGTCAATTACATAAACATTGTTGTACCAATGTTCGGCCGTTTTAAAGTTTAAAGTTAAACGGCAGGCATCGGCATATTTGCCCATCAGCTCAATTTCTGTGGAATCAATGTCCAATGCTGATTTATAGTTTAACGAAGCGCTGTAATAATCGCCTTCTTTCATAAGGTCATCAGCGCTTTCAATTTGTTTTTTATTGTTTTGGGAATACGACAATGTTTGAATAAGAATGAAAAGCGTGAAATAAGCCCTAGTCAACGTGCCAGAAAATGATTTTGGTCTATCTGCTTCTGTCACCCCTGAGTTGAATATGTTAGTACTTTTCATAATCTTCACTCTTTCTCGAAGAGAGGGTAACAGTTACATAAATACAGGACAATTGACGCTTCCCGATTTGAGAGGCCTGAACTTTTGAATGATATAAATAAGCGAAAATTCAAAACCGCCCCTGTGATTCGTTGCGGGTGTAAATCCTGAAACATTAATATCATAGCTTATGCCGAAGGTGAAGTTGTCATAATCCAGTCCCGATGTTAAAATCACAGCATCTTTTGCTCTGTAATAAGTTCCTAAATAAATGGCCGTTCCAAGGCTTACCTTTGACCTTAAAAAATATTTTAAAGAAGTTCCGGCAACCAGTTCTGAAAATTTTCCCTGGCTAGCAAATAAAACAGACGATATCAGGTCCATTCCCGGATTTAGATTTATCTGAAAAATTCCATGTTGTATTAATTTACGGTCCAGCTTGATGTTGTTATCATTAAAAAAAGATTGTCGGGGACCGCTGATGTGAAATACAGCCGAACCAATGTTTATTAAAGTGCGTTGCCGGATTTTATAAAGCCAGTTGACACCAAGCGAAGCATCAAAATAATTTATTCTGGTCGTGCTAAAATTTTCTATACTGCTGATGCCTGGATCGTATGCATCGCCATTGTATTGGTTGTCAAATGTAAGTTTTCCCGCATTGAAATATTTGGCTGAAATTCCCGCTTGAAACCCCAATGATAGTAGTTGTGTTGCCTGTTTGTTTAGTTTGTGCACGTAAGACAGAGCCAAGGCGGCTTGGTTTGTTCCAAAACCGGAATCTCCTGCTTTATCTGTATTTATAATGATGCCAGCGCCCACAGTGTTTTTGCCGATTTTATACGGAAGTTTCATGTCGGCAGACATAGAATAAGTTTTGTAGGGAACCGGAATAGCAAGCCATTGATTACGATGGTTTCCTGCAAATCGGTATTCTCCATCAAACATTCCTGTCAGAGCCGGATTCAGATTCATCGGGGAGGCATTGAATTGAGAAAAGTGTATATCCTGGGCGTACAAAAAACCGCTTAAAAAAAGCAAGAATAATGAAGGAACCCTTCTCATGAGTTGAGGGAAAGTGAATACTAAATTTAGTAAAAAAGAATGAAACCGCCTATTTGCGATCCTTGTTAAAAATTGTGGATTACATTAATTCCGGCTGGGTTAATGGCAACGGAAGTATTAGGGGGGGTATCGATCATTCCAAATAATTTTCCACCCTTGGTGAGGGAAATAACACGTGCCATGGCAAAAACACCACCTGTTACGGCTATTACACCACCTGTAATGGCTACTCCCGGTTTGTTTTTTTGATTGTACCCATAAAGCAATGCTACCGTACCGCCTGCCAGGATCATAGCGCCTGAAACAAGAAAAGGAATGTCGGATATTTTTCCACCACCGCTGCTTTGCTTTCTTGGAGCTGCTAATTTGCTCTTTAATAAGTTTGTTTCGTAAATGAAAGAGTATTTGTTTTTTGCCTGAAGGGCTCCCTGTGGAGAAAGTAATGACAGGCTATTATTGCTTGAATAAGATAACAAAGGAAGAATCAATAGAATGGTGATTATTTTCTTCATAGAAGTAAATTTATGTAACAAATGTATGAAAATTAATATAAGAAAAACAATCTTATTATGCAACTTATTCCTTCCTAATTTTTATGTTCTTTTTATGCTGGAAAGACATTTATAACATGAAGTTTGTCTGCAAAAGAGTAACTTTGCACTCTTATTTTTTTTAATAATGCCAAAGAAGGAATTCAATATTGATGTGGTGCAAAGTGAAGAGGACTTTATTGAAGTAATAGGCGCCCGTGTGCATAACCTGAAAAATATTGATGTTACAATCCCCCGTAATAAACTTATTGTTATTACCGGGCTCAGCGGGAGTGGAAAATCATCGCTTGCTTTTGATACCATCTATGCGGAAGGGCAACGCAGGTACATTGAAAGTTTTTCTGCTTATGCAAGGCAATTTTTAGGTAGCCTCGAACGACCTGATGTCGATAAAATAACAGGTCTCAGTCCTGTTATTTCCATTGAGCAAAAAACCGTTAATAAGAATCCCCGGTCGACGGTAGGGACGATCACCGAGATATATGACTTTTTACGTTTGTTATATGCCCGCGCATCGGATGCATATTCCTATGTTACCGGTGAAAAAATGGTAAAATACTCTGATGATCAGATTATCAACCTAATTATAGAGCAATATAATAATCAAAAACTTTATATCCTTTCGCCGGTTGTAAAAGGACGCAAAGGACATTACCGAGAATTATTTGAACACGTCAGGAAACAAGGTTTTTTGAGAGTTCGTATTGATGGAGAGATTGTTGAATTGAAACACAAGATGCAAGTTGACAGGTATAAAATTCACGATATTGAAATTGTTATCGACTGCATTCAGATCAATCAGGAATCAAGACAAAGAATTGTTGAAACCATGGCTGTTGCCATGAAGCATGGGAAAGGGATAATAATGGTGTTACCTTACACGGGAAAAGATTTCCATTTGTCAGGCAGGGAAGTAAAATTCTTTTCCCGAAATTTGATGTGTCCTACTTCCGGTATTTCCTATGATGAACCTCAGCCCAATTTGTTTTCCTTTAATTCTCCTTATGGTGCCTGTCCCAAATGTAGCGGATTGGGTGTTGTTTCCGAGATAGATATCAGCAAAATAATTCCTAATCCTAAGCTAAGTATCAATAAAGGAGGTATAGTTCCCCTTGGCTCATTTAAGAGTTCCTGGATATTCCGGCAAATTGAAGCAATTGCAGACAAACACAAAATTTCTTTGGATGGCCCCATTGAAGACATTCCGGAAGAAGTGATGAGCAGTATTTTATTCGGATCCGATGAAGTTTTGAAAGTAAAACAACAATACGACAGCGCATCGTCAAGCTATTCGATGAATTTTGAAGGAATTATTAACTTTATTTTAAGGCAGCAGGAAGAACAGAATTCCCCCTCTATCGATAAATGGGTGCAGGGCTTTATGAACAAAATAAATTGTCCCCAATGCAAGGGCAGCCGTTTAAAAAAGGAAGCGCTTCACTTTAAAATTGATAAAAAAAATATTGCAGAGCTTTCTGAAATGAGCATCGCTCAACTTCAGACTTGGTTTATAGACATCGAAAAGCGCATCAGTGAAAAGAACAATATAATTGCCAAAGAAATTTTAAAGGAGATCCGTTCACGTATTTCTTTTCTGCTGGATGTCGGCCTTGATTACCTTTCCTTAAACAGAAGCTCCAGGAGCCTTTCGGGTGGAGAGGCGCAACGCATACGCCTCGCGACTCAAATTGGTTCACAATTGGTAGGTGTGCTGTACATTCTGGATGAGCCCAGCATTGGTCTGCACCAGCGTGATAATACCCGGCTGATCAATGCTCTTAAAAATTTAAGAGACATCGGCAATTCAGTGCTGGTAGTTGAACATGACAAGGAAATGATCCTATCCGCTGACCATGTTGTTGATATTGGTCCTTTGGCAGGCATTCATGGAGGTCAGGTTGTTGCTGAAGGAACTCCCAAACAGTTATTAAAGTTCAATACACTTACTACTGATTACATCAATGGTGTGAAAAATATTGCCATTCCTGCGAAGCGAAGAAAAGGCAATGGAAAGACGCTGGAGATAAATGGTTGCAAAGGCAACAATCTTAAAGATGTAAGTGTAAGCTTACCGCTTGGCACACTGATTTGCGTTACCGGGGTTTCAGGAAGCGGCAAATCAACCCTTATCAACGAAACGTTGTATCCGGTGCTTTGCAAGCATTTCTATAATTCTGCCAAACGGCCTTTGCATTATAGGTCTGTCAGGGGATTGGAGCATCTCGATAAAGTTATTGACATTGATCAATCACCGATCGGAAGAACTCCTCGTTCTAACCCCGCCACCTATACCGCCGTTTTTGCCGACATACGTAATTTATTTGCTGAAATACCGGAAGCGAAAATACGGGGCTATAAACCTGGAAGATTTTCTTTTAATGTGAAAGGGGGCAGGTGTGAGACATGCCAGGGTGCCGGGCTTAAAACAATTGAAATGAATTTTTTGCCCGATGTATATGTTTTGTGCGAAACATGCAACGGCAAACGCTATAACCGTGAAACGCTTGAAATCCGTTATAAGGGAAAATCCATCAGCGATGTATTAAACATGACCATTGATGATGCCGTTGTGTTTTTTGAAAATATTCCTTCCATACTGCAAAAGATAAAAACACTGAAAGATGTGGGTCTGGGTTATATTACGCTTGGACAGCAGTCTACGACCTTGTCGGGTGGAGAAGCTCAACGGGTGAAATTGGCTACCGAATTGTCGAAACGCGATACAGGAAGCACTTTTTATATTTTGGATGAACCGACAACCGGGCTTCATTTTGAAGATGTGCGCATATTGTTTGAAGTGCTGGATAAACTGGTTGAAAGCGGCAATACGGTTCTGGTGATAGAGCACAATATGGATGTTATTAAAATGGCAGACTACATTATTGATCTTGGTCCGGAAGGTGGAGCAGGGGGTGGATCCATTCTTTGCGAGGGAACTCCTGAAGAAATTATAAAAAATAAGAATAGTTTTACTGCACAGTATTTGAAAGCGGAATTAGAAGGTGTGAAGGTTGTTTGACTTTTTTGAAGTATAAGACATAAAATACTCATTACACTATTTTGCTGTCATCTCTGGAAAATAAGCTAAAAAACCGCTGGTCCGTCTTTATAGTGGTGCTGCTATCTTCGGTTTCGGTATACATCATTCCCTTGGTGCAATTCCGCACTCATATTCTGGCAAGGGATTGGGGCCTTTTTAATAGTTTTAGTTTGTTTAACCGCTCCGGGTGGTTATATTATAAAACGTTTCCTTTCCATAATCCATATATTATGGGAGGAACCGATGTTTTGGCCAATCCTCAGGCAAGAGCATTGAGTCCCAATACGCTGCTGGATATTATTTTTCCGGCCCCTTATGCGAATTTACTTTCTCTTTTATTGCTCTCTATTGTTGGAACCTATGGTTTTTATTTTTTGTTGAAATACCTCAACGTTTCTCTTTTTGTTTCATTATTCACAGCGGTGTTGTTCGCTCACGCTTCCTGGTTTGCATTACACTTTTCCGAAGGCCATATCATCTTTGCTTCCTTCCAGCTCATGGGCTTATTGCTGTTGTTTATTCTAAAGCTGGAACAGCCTCATTATAAAATTTACTTAGCTGTTTTGCTATCGTTTTTTCTGTTGGATGGAGCTATCTATGCCTTTTTATACTCTATTGTTCTTTTGATTTTTTCTTTTGTATTCAGGATAAATGGTATTTCATTTTTTACATTTTTGAAAAGTTGCTGGCATCAAAAAAAACACGTTTTGTTTGCATTGTTTTTATTTGGAGGTTTGGCCGGAGGGAAGCTTTTTCCATTGCTTTCTATGCATAGTGATAGAACTCCGGTGTTGGAAAATATTGTATTAAATCAAAGCTCTGTTTTACATGCTTTTTTCGATCCTCTTCAGCACGTATTAAAAGCGGTTCAGGGAGCTAATTTTTTGCAGCAAAATATAGCCTTCCATGAAATTGGCGCATATATTGGTGTTTTTGCGCTTGTTTTGATTATTTATTTTTTTTGCAAGCAGTTCCAAAAGAAGTTCATTTCTTTTTTGATAGTTATGTTCCTGTTTTTGTGGATAGGTTGTGGCTTTGTTGAAGCATATAATCCCTGGAGATTATGGCAAAAAATCCCTTTATTTAACAATGCCCATATACAAACGAGGGCTTTATTTTTTGTTTATTTTTTTACGATGATCCTGTTGGCCTTTGCATTGGATTATTTTCGTACCCTTAAAAGCAGAACATTATTTATTTTTTTACTCTCTTTTTTATTAATTGAATCCCTGTTTACAGCCAATTACCCATACTACCAAATATTCAGAGACACCAACAGCCTTGCCAATGATAAAGTGTTTCACTCACTTATTAAAAATTCAACGATAGACGCTACTTTCTCCTCAGCAGGAATGGATTGGGGATCTGATTTCAATCATTTTTTAAGAGTCAACAAGGGCACGATAGGTTTTATGGATCCTTCAAATAAGCACGGAAAAATAAAGGCGGTAGAATATGGAGACTACAAAGGAGAAGTATATTTTTTGCAAGGGAAAGGGAAAGTGGAACTTATTTCATATACACCTGGAGTCATTCATTTGAAGATGCAACAGGATTCTGTATGTAAAATACAATTTAACACCAATTATTTATTGGGTTGGAAATGCAACAATTCTGATTTAGAGGTAATGGACGAGGACGGATTATTGACATTTTCTACTTCATTGAAAAAGGCCGAATTAAGATTCCATTATGCTCCGGCGTATTTTTACCCCGTGCTTACCTGGTATATTTTATCGCTGCTTGCATTGACAGCTTATTTTATTTTTTTGTACTATTCAAGAATGACTCCGGGGAATATTTAAATCCACATGCCATTATCTTTTAACCAGCCCTATCGTATAATTGTCCAGGCTGTAAAAAATACTTTCTTGTTTTATCGGACTGGGTTTTTGAAGATTGTTCAGCACATCCGTAATCTTTTCAAAAACTTCAGTTGGCCTGATTAACTGCATGCACTTATTATCGCCTTTACACGGAGGCACTGTAAATTCATGCACGCAGGGACTGCAATACACCTGTTTATAGATGATATGGGCATTTGGATTTATTCCATATTGCTCGGGGGAACATGGTCCAAAAAGGCACACAACAGGTATATTCGTGGAAAAAGCAATGTGCATAGGACCGGTATCATTGGTCACCATTAATTTGGCATTGCTTATTATATTAACCAACTCATCGAAAGTTGTACGCCCGGCTGTACTCTTAACTTTTTCGTTATTTATCTCGGCTGCTATTTTGTCTGTATATAGCTGTTCTTCTTTACTGCCTATCAACAGAATATCATAGGGGTAAGATTGAAGCAATGATTGAATAAGTGTGATAAAATTTTCTTTGCTCCATCTGCGTTCCTGTCTAAGATCGGAAGCATTTGGATTGATTACAATGTATTCATCGGAGTTCTTCCGGGACGGATTTATTTTTTTGTGGAGAGGAAAAAGAGTAGTTTCTTCAACGTTACAACCAATCAAAGATGCAAGCTGAAGGTAAACTTTGGAAATAGGCACTCGTGTGTTAAAAAACATCATATGCGTATAAATACCCATTCTGAAAGTGCTTGAACGCAAATAAAATCCTATGCGGTTTTTAGAAAAGGTAAACGCCGTAAATAAAGTGCTGAAATCAGAATAGATCTCAAGATCAATATATACTTCCGGACGTTTCCTGATTAAAATCATCAACGCTTTACAGCAGGAAGAAACAAGCTTCAAAAAGCCACTGTCATTCACGATAACAACGGTATTTATCACATCTACTTTTTCAAGCAATTGTTTGTTGGAATGTGAACTGACAAAAATTATTTCAGCATCAGGAAAACGCTTGTTGATGGCATTAAGCATTGGAGTGGCCTGGATAATACTTCCCATTCCTTTGAATTTACAAATAGCAATCGTTCTAAATTCTTTGTTCAGGTTGTGATCTATGGACAATATTTTTCCGACCAGCCTGATAAAGAAATTCATTATAAAGGCGACTGGCCTGGCGATGTATTTATCTAATATAATTTGGTTACCGGTGTTCAAAATCGATTGTCTTTATAAAATTCTATTCTTGTTATTCTAGAATTGTTTACTTCATTCATTATAATATATTTTGTTGGCCTGATATGCCAAAGATAATGATTGCTTAATCTCAGCATGTAAGCAGTGTCTTTAGCCGTAGTTTCAAATAAAAAACTGCCGGTAATGCCTAAGTCATCAGCAATCTGCACCTTTATTTCCTGTCCTTCCAAAGGATTGCTAATCACTATTTTTGCAAATATACCCGGCAAAGTATTTATTTCATCTTTCAGCGAAACGGTGTATAGTCCTGAATGAATGGAATCGGAGTCTGGTTCGCTCGCGCCGGCTAAGGTCAATTGGTCGTATTTTTTATTTTCAAAATATCTGTTGATGAAACAAGCAGCTTTTTTGTAATTGTACATTTTCGGTAAGTAGGGTAGGCTGTCTGTTTTCAAAATTTCCCATTTATAATTTTTGCTTTTATTTATCCAAAGGCTTCTTTTACTCATCACGGCAAAGGGCCGGTAATTTTGGAAAATATACTCTGCAATCATATATTGCCGCATCACATTGGGTACACCATCGGTTTCATCAAACCACCCGGTTGGATAGTTGGAGTATAAAACTACAGGTACCTGCTCCGGGTTGATTCTTTTTAATTGTTGTAACTGTAAAAAATCATCGACCATGTTTTGCTGACTCTGACAAAAATACGAAGGCACTTTTCGCTGACAGTAATAGTAAAGCAATGGAGAGTTTGAAAAATCCAGAAAAGTCTGGTCTTTGGAGAGATTTTTATCTAAAAAGCATTTTAATTCAATATAGTTTTCATTAGCAAATTCTTTATTTACCATTGTTCTTCCCTGTAAGCTATTATCATGGATAGTGTGATCCAGGTCTTTCAGTGAAATTCCTGTAAGTAACCGTTCCAAATCGGTTTTTTCCTTCGACATTGGAAAATATTTTAATGAAACGATTAAAAGAAATGACAGGCTGAAAAAAAAGACATATTTCCCTGATCTATTTTCCTCTTTTAGAAAGGGCAACAAAAACAGTGCGGTGGCAATAAAAAACGTTGATGCTAAATAGTATTCTGACCCTTCAAAAAAGCTGTGGCGAACAAGCCCTCTCTGGAAATTTGCAAGACAAATGAGGTAAAAAAACATAGACATTGTCAGGATATAACGATTCTCCTCTGTTGGAGCGTTTGCTTTGTTCCTCAGAATATAAATAATTCTGAAAATACCAAGTGCACTAATCAAAGGAATTAGTACATGATAGAAATAAAATTGTTGGTTGAAATTCTCCGTTACGGACGAATATCCATGCGCCTGATTCGCTGAGATATAGTGAAGTGCGCTCTTGAAATTTTCCCAAATGTATTCAGGAGAACGTAGGTAAATGGCAGTAATTACTAATCCTGATATAATCAGCAAAAAAATTACTAAAGATTTTATAACAGGTGACAGAACTATTTTTTTTCTTTCCGTAAAAAAGGAAAGTGGTAAAAATATCACTGCAGTTAACAAGGTTGCAGATCCGACATCTAAGGCCCATATTATCAGGCATAAAACAATTGTATAGAGAAGCAAATAATTGCCGGTACTGGTTTTTTGCATTAATTTATGTGTCGCAAAAAACAGGAGAATACTGTAAAAAACATTCAAATTACAGAACATGTATAGGAAAGGAAATGCAACTAAAAACAATAAAGCCAATGAAGGTTGTTTGAACAAACGCAGGAAAAAATAATAAGCAATGCCAAAAAACACAACAAAGCTTAAAAAACTATAAGCCATAAAATCGAGGCTGCCATCATATCCGAATAGAAGGATGTAAAGCATTCCGTAAAATTGTTCTGCAAACATGTGAGATGTCATGAAATCTACAAGAGGGATTTCATCGAAGGAAAAAATTCTCATCATGGCATTCACAGGATTGGCCATCTCAAAAATATCCTGTGACTCTTTTTGAAGTGGTTCATATCTTGTTAACAGGATAAAAGCTAAAATGGCTGCCGGAGTGTAAAAGTAAGCCAGTGTCTTGGTAACAGATAATTTTTTTTGCCTCTTTAAATTATAAAAATAAAATGCGATAAATGATAAAATTGTGAAACCAATGAAAAGCCATTTATAAGAAATGAAGAAGTCTTGTTTGATTTTAAAATATAACAGGGATTCAACAGAAATAAAGATAAATACAGGAATAAGAGCCAAAGGCAGGAAGAAACCAGCTATTTTTCGGTAAGAGATTTTTGTAATGTGCTTTCCCAGTAAAACAATACTTCCAAGAATGATACTGATGATACAATATATAAGAACGCTGTTTTCAAGTGCTTCTGCGTTGGAATTAAAAAGAAAAAGAAAGGAAGAGAGTATTAAAAAGGCAAGTGTTAAAATTGTTGTAATGAAGGATACAGACGCTGCTAAACGAAACACTTTTTTAGTGCTTTTAGAAAAAAACGAAAAAATAAGTGTAAGAAAGAGCAATGAAATAAACAAGTTAACTGCCTTTGAGCTTTCTACGCCAAAAATATCAGCAATAATTAAAAAGGAACCTGTTAAAGCAACGAGTGAAGCAGGTTCGAGAGCATGGCTATTGTACTGAAAAAAAGATTTTAATTTATATAAAATAAAATAGATTACGGAACAGAGGAATATTCCGCTTATTAGTGCTTGATAAAAAAAACGTATTCTTTTACCTACATCCTGGCCATTAAGAGTAGCGTTGCTGATATAGAGCTCGTCAGGAATATTTAGCCTGAAATCGTAATTTCCAAACCACCAGTAAAGTAAATAAGCTGATAGAAAGGATACAATCAGGGCGAGTTCTTTCTCTGCAATAATTTTGAACGAAAATCTATTCGTCATATATTCCCGGTAAACATATTTTTCGTAAATGTAAGAATAACAACTTAAAGCAGAATTTAACGGATAATTTGAACAATTGCCTTAGCCAGGTTGAAGAGCATTTTCACTTTCCCATTGGAAATAATTTCTTATCTTAGTAAATCAAATAATGACTCATCACAACGAAATATACGCCGCGCTTATTTTAAGAATTTTTCTTGGTATCCTGTTTTTCGCACAGGGATTTGATAAAATATTTAAGGTAAAAATAAAAGGAGTGGTTTCAACTTTTGAACACCCTTTAATTACCAATCATATACCAAAATGGATGTTGACAATCTTCGCCTACTTTACTTCTTATGTTGAATTAATAGGTGGTTTTTTGCTGATTATAGGATTCGTTAAGTATTATGCCTTGTACCTGTTGGGGATTGATTTATTAATAGTCTCTGTGGCATTTTGTATCATTGAACCCATGTGGGATTTGCGACATGTTTTTCCAAGAATGTTATTGCTTTTAATTGCTTTGATGATTCCGTATCAGTGGGATGTGCTTTCAGTGGATTGGTTTTGGTCTTTGTTCCGAAAGCTACAGTCCTTAGGGCTATTTGAATAATATCCTAAGCATTTTCGAATTGCAGTAAAATATGTTACAATGGTATCGATCCTGCATTTTTCAGCCAAGGAAATGAATGTTAATGATGGCTTCTCGGACTATCTTCATTTCGCATGCTTCTAAGCAATTGTTCTTCAATAAACATTTCTTCTATCTGGTACAATTCAGCTACTTTTAAAGCAGGTATTATTTTTTTGTATTCTTGATTGTATTTTTTCATCAGGTCGATTTTCTGTTGTTGCGCCGACATTTCATTTTCAATCAATTTTAATTGTTCGTGTTCCTTTAAAGGCGTTTTTGATTTGTCTTTTTCCGCCTGGAGACCCTGGACCAATGGAACCCGTGATTTCGCTTTCAATTCGGTCCATTCATTCTGGTATTTTTGGTAAATGGGAAAAAACTGTGCTGAATCAGCCGGGCTTAATTCCAGCCGTCTCATAATATACAAATTCTTTTTTTGTTGAAGCTGATTGGCAATGTTTCCTGCGTTTCCTTTCCGATTGCTACCAGGACGTTCCGGGCGTTGATGATCCCTGGGATTCTTCATATCGGGTCTTCTGTTCCTGCTACCGCCATCTGAAGAATCGGAACCAGATTGGGCAAAACTATTTGAAAACAACAAAAACAGTATGGCAATAGACAAGCAGCGATTGAAAATTAATTTCATAGATTAAGAATTAAAGATGTATGAACTACAATAAGTTGAGCTTGTAAATGTAATAATTAACCGCCTAAAGTCAATATTATCGGTCTATATTATTGTTAAGAATAATTTTTTTATATGAAAAATTGCCATTTACGTTGAATTGTAGGAAATAGATTCCTGGTGAAATGCCTGACGGCATATGAATTGTTTTGGTGAATACACCTGTTTGACCTGGTATTTTTTCGTAATAAATCGTCGCCCCCGTACTATTCGCAATGGTTAAAAGTACTTCTTTATCGGGTACGGTAAAGCTGATAGTAAATTCACCGCTGTTTGGATTTGGATAGATGGTGAAGGAGTTGTTGCCTTCAGGTGGACCTGTTATTCCAACACAGGCATTTACAATAACCATAATTGTATCATAGAAAACACACCCGTTTGGAGCAGTGACCATCACATTATAATTTCCGGTAGCATTTACAATAATTTCTTGGGTAGTGGCACCGGTACTCCAGTTGTAAACAGCGCCCTGGTTTCCTGCAGTAAGCAGCTGAGTTCCGCTGCATGTGCTGATTAACGGGGTGGCAAAAATGTCGTTTAGTAAGTGTCCTACTACAATGGTATCATTCCCGGAGCATCCTGTTTCATCAGAAACTGAAACGGAATACTTTCCTGATTTGTTTACTTCGATTGTTTGAGTGTTTGCTCCTGTGCTCCAGGAATACAGCATGCCGGAAACGCCTGCATTCAGTATCATTCCGTTACATGGTGAAGAATAGGCATCTATTGTAATTACAGGATCAGTATGGATATCAACAAATATCGAATCGGTACTCTGGCAAATGTAATCAGTAACAGCAACAGAATAAATTCCTGACTCAGTTACTTCTATAGATTGTGCCATAGATCCGTTGGACCACAATCTGGGGAAGGATGGGTTGCCTGCGTTTAACAAAAATGAATGGCAGGCTTTTGCAGAATCATTTCCCAGGTCTGTAGTTATAGAACTGCTGTATATGGTTAAGGTAATTGTGTCTGCAACGGCACAAACATCATCGCTAACAAGTACTGAATATGTGCCTGATTCATGCACATCAATGGTTTGTGTTGTGGCACCATTCGACCATATTTTTGGGAATCCCGGATTGCCTGAATTCAATACGATTGAATTGCAGACCTCCATTGCGTCCTCTCCAAAATCCAATGATATAGAACTGTTATATATGCTTACTGCAATTGTATCAAAGAATGAACACACATTATCGGTAATAATAACCGAATATATTCCCGTTTCGTCAACTTCAATGCCAGAAGTTGTAGCTCCGTTCGACCACAGAGTAGGAAATCCGGGATTTTCTGAGTTTAGTATAATTGAGTGGCAGGCCTTCACAGAATCAGCCCCCAAATCCAGGCTTACTGAACTATTGTATTTGGTTACTGTTATAACATCTATATTGTTTATGCAAATATTGTCTGTCACGCTTACGCTATACGTACCTGTTGACATTAAAGAGATAGACTGGCCGGTTGATCCATCAGACCATTGGTAAACTCCATTAACTAAAGGAGGCACACTTAAACTTGTTGTGTAACAGAAACTATAATCGTTACCTAAATCAAAAGTATATGGATTTGAAGTAAATTCATCAGCGCCTATATCAGGCGGCGAGCTTCTGGTTTCACCATCAATGTCGAGCGTATCTGAGTTCAAAGGATCTCCTGTCCCATCCAGTAAATGATTACACACATGCAGGTTGGTATCTGAATAATATCCCGGGTTAACGGAAACAGAATGGCTGTCCAGGTCATTTGCCGTTTTCCAGTCGTTCAAATTAGAAAAAGGGTGACCATTCCGATAACCAAGAATATTTCCACTGGTATAAAGATCGTTATAATCTGATTTCTTAATGAATTGCAATGAATCGAAAATTGCATAACCACCTGCCTGGTTTGCAATGATGTTGTTCCTCATCTTTAAATCATCATTCGTAATGAGATCAATATAAACGCCATAATTATTTGCTGAACCTAATATGGATGAAGAAAGGTTAATGTTATTGTTGTTTAATTCTAAATAATTGTAATTGTTAATATAAACACCATGTGCCCCACCTGTGCATGTTCCAGAAATGGGGACAAAATTGTTGTATATGTTACTATGGCTGCCTGCACCATTCATAGAGATGCCATCAGCTGAGTCTTGAGCCGCTATGTTGAATTTATTTTGATATGCTGAAAAATTGTTGCTGCCATTCACATACAATCCTGAGGCATACGCATTACTTCCCTTTGCTTGAATGGTATCGAAATTGTTTTTGAAATAATTGACATCATTTTCTTGACTTGAATATATTCCATAAGCAGAGGAATTGTCACCGGAACTTATAATATTAAAAGTATTATCGAAATAATTATTGGAATTTCCTGCCTGGCCATAAATGCCGAAGACTTCCCAATAATTTTTTCCTCGTAGTTTAAAATTATTATCATAAATTTTTGAATCCTGATATAATAATCGATTAAGCATACCATAAAGGCCTCCATTTGAATTAATTGTTACATTATTATCAGCGAAAGTTAATTTCATTTTAATCGTATAAACAGCCTGAAGCTCACTTTCTCCGCTAGTTAGTGGATTAATATTAAACTTGTTTCCTATAACAATTCCTTCACCGCCAAAATAACCAATATAAAGGATCTTGCCACCATCAGCAATAATGTCGAAATTGTTATTGGTAATTTCAGTGTACCCACATCTATACATATCAATTCCATACAAATACCCTGTTGATTTTATATTAAAAATATTGCTATCAATAATAACATTTCCTCCATAAAAAGCATTGATTATCTCACTGGTATTTATAATGTTAAATGTATTATTACGTATAGTTGTAGTCATGCTGCTGTTTGCTATTGCCATACCATAATAATCAATAGCCCCAGAACCATCTATCCGATCTTGAATCGTATTTCCGGTAAATAGTAAATCGGTAGAATACGAATAAACGGCCATACCATATTGATTAATAAAAATATTATTTTTTATTGTTGTTCCTGCTGTACTATTGTTACCTAACACGTAAATTCCAAGACTACCATATTCAACACGACTGTAACTTAAAGTGAAATTTTTATTGTTGTTGCTGTTATACAAAATAACAGTTGAATTCGCGTTATTAGTATTATAACCCAGCAAATGGCAATTTTCTATTGTAATATTGTCCGCTACATTTTCTAATTGACAAACAGCCGCATTGGCATCATTTAGTAGTTTTATAGTGAGCCATTTTACAGAGATATTTTTACATCCGTTGAAATAAAGTACTGGCTCTGGTCCGTTGCATGCCGATTGAATAATCACCGCTGAGCTATCTTGGGAAATTGATTGAAAAGTAATTGTATTTGTTGGAGAAGAGCCAGTAATAGGAGTAATGGCAAGTTGTTCATTATAAATTCCATCGGCTATGTTAAATATTACAGGTCCTGAAACACCCAAACCTTGTGCTGGTCCACCATCCGCTCTTGCGCCCGCACTTAAATCGCTGATTGCAGAAGAGATGGTTTTGTAGTTTGTACTTGTTGCTGATGCGTTCGGATCAATCGTATAATTACCGTTGAGCTGGGCATAAAATTCCACTGATGTAAGTAAGACCAGATAAATTACCGACAAAAAGTATATTTTCTTCATTACCTTAATAAGCAATACCTTTAACATACGTAAAGGGCCTTTTAAAGTTACTATAATTACCTGGTTTTATCGCCAAAACGGATAAGGTGGTTTGTTAGTGTAAATATTTATGTTTAAGAGAAATATTTGTTATTAAACACCTAACTTTGCAAAGTTTTTCGTTTGAATGGGAACAGTAAAGGAAAATAGAAAAGATGTTGTAGTCCTTTTTGCCGGTGATTCCGGAGATGGGATACAATTGATTGGTTCTCAATTTACAAATACAGCCGCTTTATTCGGTAATGACATAAGTACCTTTCCTAATTTTCCAGCAGAGATTCGTGCACCGCAAGGTACTTTACCGGGGGTTTCGGGTTTTCAGGTACATTTCGGAAGCAATGAGATTCACACACCCGGTGACCATTGCGACGTATTGGTAGTTATGAATGCCGCTGCCTTAAAAGCCAATCTCCAGCAATTAAAACCAGGAGGAACGATTATCGTTAACAGCGACGGGTTTGACCCTAAAAATTTAAAGTTGGCAAAGTATGCCGAAGGAGCTAATCCCCTTCGCGACGGATCCCTTAGAAAATACCAGGTGCAGGAAATTGACATCACTAAACTGACAAGGAATAGTTTAGCGGGTTTGGGTATGGGTACAAAAGAAATGGATCGTTCCAAGAATATGTTTGTACTGGGCTATTTATACTGGATGTATAACCGCTCGTTGGATACAACAATTGATTTTATAAAAGAACAGTTTAAAAACAAACCTGAACTAGCGGAGGCAAATATTAAGGTACTGCATACCGGATACAATTATGGAGATACTACGGAAACTCCCATGGCTCGTTATGAAGTGAAACCCGCTTTAATGCCGAAAGGCAATTATAGGAATATTACTGGTAACCAGGCCACAGCATTGGCATTGATCTCTGCTGCGCACAAGGCAGGTCTAACATTGTTTTATGGGTCTTATCCAATTACCCCTGCTTCCGACATTTTGCACGAACTTTCAAAGCACAAAAATTTTGGTGTAAAAACTTTCCAGGCAGAGGATGAAATTGCGGCTATAACATCTGCTATAGGGGCATCATTCGGAGGCAATCTGGGAGTAACTGCTTCTTCCGGCCCAGGAATAGCCTTAAAAACGGAAGCCATCGGATTGGCATTGATGCTCGAACTTCCTTTGGTAATTTGTAATGTTCAGCGGGGTGGCCCGAGTACCGGCTTGCCGACAAAGACGGAACAAGCCGACTTGTTACAGGCCATTTATGGCCGCAATGGCGAAGCTCCGGTTGCCGTGGTTGCTGCACATTCCCCATCCGATTGTTTTACCATGGCTTATGAAGCTTGCCGCATTGCTATTGAACACATGACGCCTGTTTTCTTTTTAAGCGATGGATACATTGCCAATGGTGCAGAACCATGGCAATATCCACAATCCAAAGATTTGAAACCCATCCAGATCAGGTATGCTGAAAATAAACTGGTATCAGGAGAGAAATTTATGCCCTATAAGCGTAATGAAAAATTGGCGCGTGAATGGGCTATTCCCGGTACAAAAGGATTGGAACACCGCCTTGGAGGTTTGGAAAAAGAAGACATCACCGGAAATATTTCATACGATCCTGAGAATCACGAATACATGGTAAAATTGCGGGCCGCCCGAATAGAAAAAATTGCGGAATATACGCCTCCGCAAACAATTGACAATGGAAATAGCAAAGGCAAACTACTGATACTGGGATGGGGTTCTACCTATGGGTCAATAAAAACAGCTGTAAAAGAAGCTATTGAGGCGGGGTGCGATGTTTCTCATGTACATGTTAAGTATTTGAACCCATTGCCTAAAAATCTGGGTAGTATTATTAAAAATTTTGAAAAAATATTGATCCCTGAAATGAATAACGGGCAATTTATCAAAATAATCCGCGAACGATTTTTGGTGGATGCAATAGGAATGAATAAAATTCAGGGAATACCATTTGCCGCCGGAGAAATAAAAAGTAGGATAATTGAAATGCTGAAATGAGGTAGGAATAGCAATGAGCGCAACAACAGAACAAAAATTGACTGCAAAGGATTTTGTAACCGACCAGGAAGTACGCTGGTGTCCGGGCTGTGGTGATTATTCTATCCTCAAGCAGGTGCAGACGGTAATGCCAGAGCTTGGTCTTAAGCGCGAAGAAATTGTATTTATTTCGGGTATAGGTTGCTCCTCACGTTTCCCTTATTATATGGAAACATATGGCATGCACAGCATTCACGGGCGTGCCACTGCTATTGCCAGTGGATTAAAAATAACCCGCCCGGAGCTCAGTGTATGGATAGTTACCGGAGATGGCGACTCGCTTTCCATAGGAGGTAATCACCTGATACATTTATTGCGCAGGAATTTGGATGTGAATATTTTACTATTTAACAACCAGATTTATGGCTTAACTAAAGGACAGTATTCACCGACCTCGCCGGAGGGCCAGGTTACTAAATCAACACCTGTTGGCTCAATAGACCATCCTTTTAACCCTCTTGCTCTATGTCTTGGAGCGGATGGCACTTTTATTGCACGTACCATGGATCGTGATCCGAACCATTTAAGACAAATATTAAAAAGGTCTTATGAACACAAGGGAAGCTCGTTGCTTGAAATATATCAGAATTGCAATGTATTCAACGATGGGGCTTTTGAAGTGTTTACTGAAAAATCGAGCAAAAAAAGTCAGAGTATTTTTTTAGAAAACAATAAGCCACTCTTATTCGGCGAAAACAACGAAAAGGGAATTAAGTTGGATGGCTTCACACCTGTTGTTGTCAGTACGAATGATGTTTCTCCGAATGATTTGTGGGTCCATGACGAAAAAGACAGAAATAAGGCAAGCATTCTTACTCGTATTTTTGACAATCCCCGTAGGGAAGACCATCTTCCCCGGCCTTTTGGTGTTTTTTATGCAGAACAAAGGCACACCTATGAAGATGTTCACAACAAGCAAATTGAAGATGCCGTAAAAGCAAAAGGTCAAGGGGATCTTGATATACTTCTGAAAGGGAAATATACCTGGGAGATATAGTCAACAATGATTTGTTAAAAAGTTGATCTTCTCTTAATACTTCCACACTTCCCATCTTCTGTATCTTCGTATGTTGTATTAAATAGTTTTCATGTTCAGCTGATGAATTTACGATTGTCATTATTGTACTTTTTTACTAGTTGTCTATTGCCTTTTGTCTTTTTTGCCCAGCCTTCCGAATATAAAATGACGGCGCAAGAGTACATCGATAAATACAAGGACGATGCTGTAAAAGAAATGCTGATGAATGGAATTCCGGCGAGTATAATACTTGCCCAGGGCATGTTGGAATCGGCAAACGGCAATAGCGGATTAGCCGTATATGCAAATAACCATTTTGGAATAAAATGTCATAAAAACTGGAATGGGGCCTGTATGATCCATGATGATGATGAAAAAAATGAGTGCTTTCGGAAATATCCTACAGTACTGGATTCATACATCGATCATTCGCTTTTTTTGAAATCGAGACCCTGGTATGCTCCTCTTTTTCAGCTCAGGCCGAATGATTACAAAGGTTGGGCGGTTGGGTTGAAAAAGTCCGGCTATGCGACCGATCCAAGATATGCAGAGCGGCTTATTGAAATCATTGAAGAATGCAAGCTAAGTCAATACGATGAACTTGCCCAATTACCCAGCATTAAACCTCAGCTCAAGCACTATAGGAAAGAGGGACTGCTCTTGTCCAGTATAGAGAAAAGAATATTGTTTAACGGATTAAAATACATTGTGGTAAAAGAAGGAGAATCTTTTTACAAAATTGCAACTGCAAATAACATTGAAATGAGTGATTTGTATAAATACAACGATCTTACTCTAAAGGATAAGCCATTTGCTGGTCAAATCCTTTACCTGGAGCCAAAACGAAAAACGGGTTGGGAAGATATTCATGTTGTAAAGGAGGGTGAAACCATTCAATCCATTTCACAATTTTATGGTATTAAGTTAAAAGAATTGTGCAGAAAAAACCGCGTTAAGCCGGAGCAACAGCTTGAGGTTGGGACTAAACTAAAGCTCAGGGATAAAAAATCAGTATAGGTTTCTAAAAATACGTTTATTCCCGGAAAGGTATAAAAATTAACATGGCCAAACTGTATATCGTTCCCACCCCGATTGGTAATTTAGAAGACATCACCCTGCGTGCGATGCGGATTTTAAAAGAGGTTGATTTTATTTTAGCAGAAGATACCCGTACTACAGGCAATTTGCTAAAGCATTTCCAGATTGAAAAAAAGATGTTTTCTCATCACATTCACAATGAGCATCAAAAACTTTCTGAGGTATTGAGCCGTTTGCAAGGAGATGAAACAGCTGCGCTGGTGAGTGATGCGGGCACTCCTTCCATTTCTGATCCTGGTTTTTTATTGGTAAGGGAGTGTCTGAAAAACAATATAGAAGTAGAATGTCTCCCGGGGGCAACCGCTTTTGTGCCGGCTTTGGTGAATTCCGGATTGCCATCCAATAGTTTTTGTTTTGAGGGATTTTTGCCTCAGAAAAAGGGCAGACAAACAAAATTGGAATCTTTGAAAAATGAAACCAGGACAATGATTTTTTATGAATCGCCTCATCGTCTTTTGAAAGCCCTGGAGCAATTCAAAATATTTTTTGGCGAGAACAGAAGGGCATCCGTATCACGTGAGCTCACTAAAGTGTATGAGGAAACACGAAGAGGAACACTGCAGGAATTGATTAATTACTATAGTGACAAAACCATTAAAGGAGAAATAGTTATTGTTCTTCAGGGAAGCGAATCATAATCATTTTTACCAATTTATCGTTTCTTCAATCATTTATTTTTATCTGTTTTCCCAATTAAAAAATCGATTGCATCTGCACCAAGAGGTGTCAAATTAAAAACAATCAATAGTGTAAATAGAAGCATGGAGGCAAGCGTATTTATAAAACACAATCCCATAGCAAGTACGGCACAGATTACCGGAACGAGCAATCGGATATTTGCGTGACGAGTGCTTTTCGCAGTCAATGTTATGCTTTCGATGCGGTCAGATTTTATGATGTAGTTTCGCGTACTTAATAAAGAAACTCCAATAAGAACAATATTTAGTCCATATAAGAGAACCGCCAGTTGCGTGTAGTTGTATCTTCCGAGTAAATGAGTTGTAAAAGGTATCAAACCGATAAAAAACAAAAACAATGCATTGTAATTTGTCAATTTAATATCAACATTTTTGGCTATGGAAATTACAAAACAATGCGCCCTCCAATAAGTAAAAAGTAATGCAAAACTCAGAATATAGCTTAGGCATAGGGGGCCGAGTTCTGTTAATGCATGCCATAATGTTGCATTGGTAATTTGTTCATGAAATTCAGGCACACGAATTTCGATGATGAGTAAGGTCATTACAATGGCAAATATGCCATCTGCCAATCCATCAATTCTCGATAATTTCATAAAAGTATTATTTAATTCATCTTATGCTTTCTTCACAAATTCTGATTTTAGACCCATAGCTCCGTACCCATCAATTTTGCAGGCAATGTTATGGTCGCCATCAGTAAGGCGTATGTTTTTCACTTTCGTTCCGGCTTTTACCGGTTTGGAAGCGCCTTTAACAGGAAGATCTTTTATTACAACAACTGTATCGCCATCTTTTAGCTCTTGTCCATTTGCATCCAGGATTTTATCCACATGGTTGATTTCGATTTTTTCCTCTTTAGGATTCCATTCATGGAAACATTGCGTACAAACCATCAGGTTTTGTTCAGGGTATATTAAGTCTGAATTGCATTTTGGGCAGCGGCCATCACTCATTTTATTTTGAATTTTAAGATCCCAATATGGTTTCTGTGTGTTGTCATTTGGATAATTTATACCCTAAGTAACTGCCAAGAAATTTTGCTCCATTGGCGAGAACAAAAATTAAAATAAAATTTGACCACTCAACTGTTCCTGCCAATAATAAAATCGCTATATCCAATAATACATAAATGAGCGGAAAAAAAATGATTAATTTAAATACATTGTGATATTCTTTTTTCTTCCAGTATTTTGCAATGAGAAAGAAAATAACAAACCCAAAAATACCTGAAATGTAAGGTGCAGAAGACATGGCGTGTTCTTCATAAAAACTAACATCATGTCCCGGGTTTATGACATAAGAATACAGTGTAACTTCAAGAATGGAAATAATAACTAAAGTTATCATCGTCGGTATTGCCAATCCAATTAATTTTAAAACGACATATTTTTCCATGGTTTTCGTTCCGTAATATTTATGTCGGTTTCCTTAAAATCTTCTCCATTGTTTTTCCTTTTGCCAATTCGTCTACTAATTTGTCTAAATATCTTGTTTGTTTAGTTAGGGGATTGTCAATTTCTTCTATCCTATAACCACAAATTACTCCTGTTATAAGGTGGGCGTTTGGATTCAATTTTGCTTTCTGAAAAAATGTTTTAAAAGTTGCTTTCTCGCCTATGAGCTCTTTCAATTTTTTACCATCGAAACCTGTCAGCCACTCTATTACTTGGTGCAATTCCTCTTTTGTTCTTCCTTTACGCTCTACTTTTTTAATGTAGTGCGGGTAAACGGAAGCAAATGTCATTTTTGCTATTCGCTCGTTGTGTTCGGGTGTGGTTTTCATACTATTTCAACCTTTCTAATTGTCCTTTTCTTTTCACTATGTTTTTATAGTCCCATTGTATTTCTCTTGATTTTTTGAGCCACCGTTTCAAGTCTTTGGTTTCAATCTCAGAAACATTGTTGTAGAAAACAGAAGCATCTTTAAATTTTTCTCCCCTTACGCCTAAATTTTCTTCTTCAAAATCTGCGCCGCTCCAAAACATCAGTCGAATACCAGCTTTTTGTTTGCTGTACCCGGCTATGGGGTTGCTGTCTATAAACCAAACAGGATGGGCGTGCCAAATTTTGCTTTCTGCTTCGGTTAATTCGCTGCTTATTGTCTTGGCAAGCAAGGTGCAAATTTTTTGGTCCCCAAGGGATTGTTTGTTATTGTATGTTTTAATTCCTTTATTCATTTCTATGTCTGATTGTGTTTCTTTCATTGTGAGATCTACCGACTCCTTTATACCCTGCTTCTTGTTTTGATCCGCAAGAATAAATTGTCAAGGTAATCAGGACGATCAAAATTGGCAATTTTTTTATTATATCTGCAAATTGTCTTTTTTATTTATTTGAAAAGTACTTTGAATTTCAAAGTGACAAAAATTATTCGTATCTTGTGAAAGATTTTTAGAATATTTTTTATGGAATTCTTTGTTAAAGAAAATTCGGTGGTTAGAAAGATATGGGGTAAGAGCGACATCATACTTTTTATTTTTGCAGGTGCCTCTGCGGAATTTGCCCTTAATAAAGCGGTCGACTGGCTGTATTTTACCGGTAGGCTGCCTTCCGATCCCATAGGTCGGCTCTTTTCAACAGTCAGATATGCAAGAAAGATTGTTTTTTCTGAAAGGGATGAAGCACATAAAGCAATTGACACTATGCGTCAGATACATACTGCTGTGGAACAAAACCGAGGCGCTGCCATACCGGACTGGGCGTACCGTGATGTACTCTTTATGCTGATACATTATTCCATTGCATCCTGCGAGCTGCTCGAAAAAAAATTAAGCGATGAAGAAAAGGAAGAAGTATACAATGTTTTTTATCGTCTGGGTGTAAGAATGGGATTGAAAGAGTTGCCGCTTAATTACATCGAATGGATACCTGTAAGAGAGGCACATTTAAAGGAAGATCTGCAAAAGACCAAATGCACTGCTGATCTTTTTAAGCAATATAAAAAGCACCTGGGTGCTATGCGGTTTAAAGTGTTGATCGAAGGTCAAAAATTGGTGGTTCCCGATAGAGTAAAAGAGCTGTTGCACTTCAGTAATTTCTCTTTGCTGACACCGGTAATCCCGCTGTATAAAATCAGCAGGCTGATGAAGATGGATTGGATGTTTAAGGCTATCCTGCTCCCCTTTGATTATAAAGATCAAATAAACGAACTGGATGTATACCCGGGTTAAAAACCAGGCTGGTTCACAGGCTCATGTTTTGCCGCGGGAGAGTATTGGCCTCGAAAATTAATTAATAATATCCCCTTTATTGATTGCCAGCTTTTCTCGCCATTTTGCCAGTTCCTCAGGTGTTTGTTTTACCCAATCGGTAATTTCGCCAACAATTTTCAATGGTGCTTGAGTGCGATAAGAGCGTGTAGGGTTACCTGGAAATTTTTTGTCTGTGACGTTCGGGTCATTTTCAAAGCTTCCTGTGGGTTCGACTATATAAACACGTTCACGCCCACCACCTTTAGCTAATGCAGCAGCAAGTCCCGCCCCATTGGCTATGGCTGTGAAATAGATGTGATTCATCATGATTTCGGATTTGTAATTCGACCTGAATCCTGGTGTAAGCAAATCACCAACTTGCAAATCTGCTTTTGTTCCGTGATAAAATGGACCTTTGTCAAGCAGCTTGTCCTTGAAAGAAATAGCTAATTCAAAATTCTTTTTTGCGTTGTCGGGATCGTTTAAGTCCTCGTAGCATTTGGCAATAGTTGAATAGAGGGAAGGAAAAGCGCTGCTGACAGTGATGTTATTTATTTTTAATGCAAATTCCAGAGCTGTTTCTAACCATTTTAATTTGTTGGAAACATTTTTTTGATGCCTGGCCACATAATAAGCGGCAGTAAATTTTTCAAAGTCGTTGGTCGCTTCGTTCCAGGCTTGAAGAAATAATTTGCTCGCCTCCTCAGGTTTTCCTTTTCCTTCCAGGTCCATGCCTTGAACACAGAGTTTAATAACATTGTTATTCGGATTGAATTCCATTTTCTAATTATGCTGTCTCTTGATTATTATTAGGCGTTGGTTTTATCTAGTTCAGTTTACCTTTTCATGCTGAGCCTGAAGCCCACATCGTATTGCCGCTTCAAGTATATCAATGTTTATATCTTTCAACGTTTTAAACTTAATGCAATATCCGGTCACACGCGCCTTACCTAGTTTTTTTCCATAGGTTTTGGCTAAGTATGTCTTATCGGTGATGCCAAGGATATAGACAGATATTCCGGTTGTGTTTGCACTCAGACCAATTTGATAAAACTCTCTGGTTTTTCCATCAGCATATTTTATGGTTTGAAGTCCATATCCTATGTTGGGATTGGAAACAGTTTTATTTTCACTGTTTTTACCATCGAGGAACCATAATTTACATGCTGGCATTACTTTCTGAATAATATTGTGTAACGCTTGCATGTCGCTGCGTTTTGGTTCAGGTTGACTAGTAATATACTCTTTGATTCGTCCTTGTACGTTCATATAAATATAAAATTACAGGTTGCCTATTTTGGGTCAAATTCCACAATCCATTCAATACCGTATTTGTCCCTAAAACAACCAAAATATGAACCCCAGGGGCTATCACCCATAGGCCCTTCTATTTGTCCTCCCACTGAAAGCCCATTAAATAATTTGTCTGCTTCTTCTTTACTTTCTGTACTTATTACAATTTTACTTCTGTTTTCATTTTCATTTGTTTTTCCCATAATTTCCGGAACATCATTTGCCATCAACATACTACTTTTACCGATTGGCAAAGCAATATGCATAATTTTGTTTTCTTCTTTTTCTGCAACTCTGAATTCGGGACTAGCAAGGTCTTTGAAGCGGATAATCTTTGCAAACTCTCCGCCAAATACTGATTTGTAAAAGGTAAATGCTTCTTCGGCATTTCCGTTGAAGTTAATATGAGGATTGATAAGTGGCATAATTTTTTATTTTTTAGGTTCTTAAATTCGTTACTTTCTTGTTTGTTTTGACTGCCGTCCCGATAATTATCGGGATCATTTTTTCGATAAAGTCTTCAACAGATCTCCAAGGTAGTTCAATGTCATTGTAAATCCTTCTTTGAAGCCCATTTCGATCATTTTTTCCATACGCTCAAGCGAATCATTTTTAATAGTGATGCTCACTTTTGTTGTTCCGTTTTGTTCGCTAAAGTTAAGGTCCCAATCAGAACCCGGTAACGATGGATTTTCATCTTTGTCTGCAAAAGCACTAAAGTATTTGAAATTGGTTTTCGGGCTAATGGAAGTATATTTCTGGATCTGCCAATTCTCCTGTCCTTCAGGACTAACCATTGCATAAAACCTACGTCCGCCCACTTTAAAATCCATATATTTTGTTTTTGATAAATGGGGTTTAGGCGCCCACCATTGATCCAAAATTTCTTGTTTGGTAAAAGCATCCCACACAAGTGGAAGTTCTGCATCAAATTCTTTTGTTACAAAAACCGTTTTCATTGCTTTGTCAACCGTAAAATCGAATAGCAAATTGTTTGTCATTTTTTTTGTTTTTTAATTGTTAATAATACTTTGTCAAGTTGATTAAACTGAGTTTCAAACATTTTCCTGAACTGAGTTAACCAATTGTCCAATTCCTGCATTTTTTTAGGATTAAAGTGATAATAAATTTCTCTGCCGGAATGCTCGGGTTTAATCAATTCGCATTCCTGCAGTACTTTAATGTGTTTTGATACTGCTTGCCGGCTCATATCAAATTTTTCCGCCATTGCATTTGGTGTTAATGCCTGAATAGCAATTAAAGCTAAAATAGCCCTGCGTGTCGGGTCGGCTATGGCTTGGAATATGTCTTGCTTCATTTTTTTCATATTTTATTATGCAACTTACAGGTTGCAAATATATATGCAACTTTTAAGTTGCGCAAATTTATTTGTAATTATTTTTTATCGGGGTAAAATTCCTGGGAAGGTTGTCAGGGTACTTCATACAATGATGCCTAATGGTTTGTGAACTGGCAATTCAGGCCCCTCATCTGAGACACAAATTATTTTTCTACTCTTTTAAAAGCTCATTAAGTTCATCTTCCATTTTATGTCCGTTCGATGGAAGAAGCCAATTATTTTCTATTTTTCCATCTTTTCCAATAATAACAAAATTGCCGGGAACTCCATCAAAAATAGATATTCCGTTACTTAAATTTTTTTTCCCCGCACTGCTATTTGCGTTAACCGGATCAATTCTTTCCATCGTTTTATAGTCCATAAGCGTATAATAATACGCTTGCTTGGATGACCCAGACCACAATTGAATATCTGAGAGATTTTTTTTCTTTACATATTTTTCCCAATTCCCTTTCTTAAAATCTATTGAAACACTCATGAATACAATGTCTTTTCCTTTGAATTTTTCTTTTAAAGTATCATAAAAGGGAATTTGGGCCAGGCAGGGTGGACACCATGTCGCCCAAAAATCAATAACTACAATTTTTCCCCGAAAAGATGAAAGTTGAACAGTGTCTCCTTGAATGCTTATAAAACGGAAATCAGGAGCAATATTTCCAATTTTAATTGAGTCCAACATTTTTTGTAGCTCTAACATTTTTTTGCTATTTGCTTCTGTTGTTTTTGTGCTGTCTTTTGCAAAGGACGAAGCTTCGCAAAAACCATTTATTGAAATGATGAAAAATAAGATCACTGTATAAAATTTATTTTTGTAGTTCATAACAATTATTGTCTTAGATGTTTACTGTTTAAGTTAAGTATGGCCTCTTGCTTACAATAAAATTTCTACTGCTAAATTACAAGTCTTACTTATATGCCCCTGCCACTAATGCCAGGTGCGTGTTAGCAGGGCTTGTGAATTATTCTTCACATTCCGGCGACTGATCATATTCGCTCTCGAAAGAAAACACAATATTTGGAAAACTGCTTTTTAATTCTTTCTGATCTTTAAGTTTAACGCAATCATCCCCCATAAACACGTTCAGTTTTTTGAAATTTCGTAAGGAGTTTGGCAATTTTACTATTCGATGATTCCCATTTATTGATATTTCCTGAAGGTTCGTTAAATTTGAAATGAAATCAGGGATTTCTTGAACATCGTTCCAATCTAACCTTAAGATTTTGAGTTTGTTAAGGTAAGCAATTTGAGGCGGAACACTTTGAAGACCGTTTCTGCCCAAATCCAACACTTCCAAGCTCTTAAGATTTGCAATTTCTCTGGGTAGGCTTTTAATTTTTGATTGTGGGATGGTTGTGTCGCAATTCCCAATTTCTCTCGGGTCAATTGCTCCATATAATTTCAATTCCTTCAGATTTTGTAATTGACCAATTGATGATGGAATTGAAATATTCATTCGGCAACCATTTCCATTATCAATAATTAATTTCTCTAATTTTTTTAATTGTCCGATTTCAGTTGGGATATCCTCAAGATTTTCCAGGCAAGCAAATTCTAGTATTTTCAAATTTATAAGTGTTCCTAATTGGGAAGGCAGGTGTTTTGAATCACTGTAACGTTCGCCCAAGTCATGTATATGGATTACCTTATCTGGAACAAGCATGGCTGAGTCAAGATTACTGAATGATTGCGTCTCTGTTTTTTCATGTTCTTCTACTGAGCCTGTTGAAGCTGTGTCGGATGGTATACCATTAATGTTGTTAAAAATTTTTTCTTTTCCAGGTTGTCCACAACTTATCAGAAGAATTAATAAAAAGGGTAAAATCTCTGTTTTCATAATAGTCCTGGCGGTTCGTTGTTATTGTCTGTCCACGGTGTAATTCAGTTCAGTTACCCCGCAAGTAAATGATCGGGTAGTCAATAGTTTTAGTTTTATGTTGTCTTTGATGTCCACAAACAAGGGGATGCCCCGTCCAAGAATAATTGGATTAACAAATAACCAGTAGCCGTCAATTAAGTTCAGTTGAATAAGGGAATGTGTTGCTGTCGGGCTACCAAAAAGCAGGATGTCTTTACTCCCGGATTGCTTTATTTCCGTTATTCTGTCTGAAAGGTTGTCGCTAATAATTTTTGTGTTGGTCAAGCCCTCGTCTTTCATTGTTTTTGACAAAACAATTTTGTGAACCTTCTTATACCACTTTGAATGTTCAATATCGTGTTTGGTCGCTGTCGGCTTGTTTCCTGCGTTTGGCCAGTAATTTTCCATCATCTGATAAGTTACTCGTCCATATAATGCAGTGTCGCCCTCGCTTATACGCTTACCGACATAATCAAAAATTTCCTGATCAACTTTAATCCAGTCCATTTCCCCTTTCGGTCCAGCTACAAAACCGTCAAGCGATATGTGCATAAATGAAATTATTTTTCTCATATTTTCTGTTTTTTGTTATTTATATTGGCCTCACAATCATTATTGTTAAATACTTTTTAAGTAAAATTGTTCTCTCAGGAATTTTCTAAAATAGCTGTCGCTGTTTTATTGCCGAGTTGTTCAGCTAATCCAATGAGAAGTCCTTCAGTCCCACGAATGTAGCAGAGCCGATACATGTTCTCATACTGAACTATTTCCCCAACGAGTTCAGCACCATGTTTAGCAAGCCTGGATACTAATTCGTCAATATTGTCAACGGTAAACATGACACGTAGGTAGCCGAGTGAGTTAACAGGAGCAGCCCTGTGGTCTGATACAGTAGGTGGGTTAAGAAATCGTGAAAGTTCAAGTCGGCTGTGTCCGTCGGGGGTAACCATCATTGCAATTTCTACTGACTGATTTCCAAGTCCCGTTACTCGTCCTGCCCATTCACCTTCAACCATCGCTCGTCCTTCAAGCTTCAGTCCTATCTCTTCGAAAAAAGAAATTGCCTTGTCGAGAGATTCTACTGCAATGCCAACATTGTGCATTTGAAGTAATTTACTTTTTGTCATAATTTATTTTCTTTATCAAGTTTCATTGAACGAAGTTTCTGTCTAGGTTTCTCCGTCCCAATGGAGGGCTTTTACCCACCTTGCAATGAAGAAAATTTCGCATCATCAAATTCCGACAAGGAATTTATCTTCATATCTGCAATAATAAATCTTTTATCATTAAAGTGTTTGGGATCTGGAATGGCAATCGTTATCATTCCTGCATTCTTGGCCGAAAGTAAGCCGTTGTAACTGTCTTCAAAAGCTATACAGCTTTTGGGCACTACATTTAAAAATTTTGCAGTATTTGAATAAACAGCCGGATGAGGTTTGCCTTGAGTTTCAAATTCTGCGCTATGAACTACATCAAAAAAATTCCTGATCCCGAATTTATTCAAAACCGTTTCGATGAGTCGTAAGTAGGCAGAAGAGGCAACTGCCAATTTAAAATTCTTTTCCTTAAAGAATGAAATGATCGTATCAACACCTGGCATTGGATTTCCTTTTGTTTTTATCAGGTATTCCACCTCATCTAAAACTTCGTTTTCTATTTCTTTCCGATCTTTGTTTGTCCAAGGACGAAATTTATACCAATGGCTTACTACCTCATCAATTCGCAGGCCCATGGTCTGTTCACACATATTTGTTGAAAGTTCTATGCCTACAGAAGCAAATATTTTTTTCTCCGCTTCTTGCCAAAGGGGTTCCGAGTCTATCAGCAGACCGTCCATATCGAATATTACGGCTTGTATCTTTGGCATTATGCGAATAGAATAGAACTCCTTTAAATTTTCTCTCAATTTTTTCCCTTTTCCTCGTCTACTTTGTCCAGTTCTGGGCTCACCATAATTCTAGAGAGAAACCAATTTGTCCCTTTTCCTTTCCATTTTTTTGTTGCCCATATTATTCCAACAACAAGTCCAATTGTCGACACAATTATTCCCAATGCAAGTCGGGTCGTTGAAGGGTTCGGGAAATAAATCACAGCGCCAATTACAAGACCTATCAATAGTGGAGAAGCGACAATTTGGAGCCAACCTGTCAGCTCTGTAATAAATTCAAATACTTTGAATGTGTCTTCGTTAGATTTCTGCGTGTCTTTTTTTTCTTTTGTCATGCGGAAATTGTTACAATCATTAGGTTACCATTAACGGTTTGCAGCTTGGCGTTGGTGGGCATTTCTTGCACTAACTTTTTTGCCCGATAAAGTTCACCTGCCTGTCGTTGCGCTAGCTTGTGTTACGGTAGGCAGGTTAAAAGTACAAATGTTCACAAGGCTTGCCAACTTCGTCCACCGAAGCTTTTTTATCTGACGTAGCTTTAGCGAAGTCAGAAGCGTAGGTGGGTATACCTCTAAAACCGTAAGCCTTATAGCACTGTCCGCCCACTAACGCGAAGCCCGTGTTATGCGCTGGCAATTTATTTTATTTCGATTGGCCCCGCAATTAAAGGTTTGCTTAAAAAGTCAAGAATTTTAGGAGATAACTTTGTCAGTACAGAATATTTATTGATTCTTGCACTTAATACAAATACGGTTATCGGATATTTTTTGAAATTTTGTTGATGCTGAAGATTTTTATCGTAAGTGATAAGCGCATCGAATTTATTTTCAAGAAGTTTTTGTAAAAGAACCCCATTTTTTAATCCATTCCACCCACGTTCTTTTATCGTGAATACTTTATGTTCAGGGAAGTCTTTCTTTAACTTTTTAGGAAGGTTTTCGTCAAGCAACAGAAGCATAAAATTCGCTGATTTTTGCAGAAGAAAGTAATTTGCTTGCTATTTCCATCACGGCTATTGCCTGGTCTTTGGAAACTGTGTCAAATTCATCAAGAAATTCATCAAGAGTAGAACCATCTTCAAGGTGGTCAAACAGTGTTTCAATAGGAACCCGAGTCCCTTTAAAAACAGGCTGACCTCCCAAAGTTTCATGGTCTATGGTTATAAGATCTTTGATGTTTTGCATAAACAAATATACTTAAAAAGTACGAATTTATCAAATTGTAAAACTGCCATTCGAAAAGCGTATTTGTTGCCAAAAAAAACTATTACAAATAAAAAAAGCAACAAATGGGCTCCGTATGATAAATTGTCAATGGAAGATAAACAAGCTTTTTTGCGGCCAAAAAAACTATCTACCGCTTTAAAGAGCCGCAAAAGTGCTTGTTCAGTGTCCATTCTCGGAACTCGAGGTTAGCTATTAAGCATGAAAAGAAATACTTCCGTCTGAATTCTGACGAACCTCCGCGCCACCTGTTCCCACAATACTTGCTCCAAATCCAGCAGATATTTCAGTTGTTGAAGTTTTACTAGTACTGTTGTTGCCAAAAGAAAATTGGGTCCCATTGGCTGATTTCATGTGAATGCTGTCATTGGCATATATATAAGTACCACTTATGTCAATGTCACCGTTTTTTGCGGCAAAATCAATAATCTTATCCGCTATTATTTTTGCATTGGTAATTTTAAGGTGGCTAGATAATTTGTCAGCGAGTTGGTCGCGAGTTAATTCATGGTCTGTTAAAGTTGTCTTAAAGAAATCATAAATTGCGTTTGAAGCAACATTTACACCTAAAGAAAGTAAAAATTCATTCATCTTTTCTATTGTTTAAATTGTTAATATGGGTGATATAGCACAAATAAGGTGCCAATAGAACGAATGCGACGAAATGTCAAGTAATTGCAAAAGTGGAGTAAATGTCACATTGGAATATGTACAACCTGCTTGTGCATAACGTTTTGCAGCTTGGCGAAGGCCGCATTACTGACCGTTTAGTTCGTGCGGCTTTTGCCAAGGTGCTGTTAGTGGCTGGTTATGCTTCACCATTAATTTGAAGGTCGAAATATTTTTTTTCTGTCAAATCAATTTTTACATTAAAATAGCAATCCCCTCCATCACTAACAATTATTGGCTCCGTTTTCTATTTATTGTCCTTAGGGTCTAGTTTACTACAAAAGGAATTTATCCAAATAATTTTATGTCCCAATTTATCTATTGAACCGAGATATTGTCTAGTATAATTTTCTAAGAATCTTTCTGTTTTGAAATGACCTTCTTCCTTTTCCTTTATAAAGCAGGTATTTAAAATCCTTTCAGCTTCTATAATGTCTGATTTAGATGGTGTCCATGTTTTACAGCCTTTGCATGATGTAATTTCAGTCCACACTGTATCGCTCGGTAAAATTGTCCATGAATAACTAACAGAATTAGTATTTGTTTGTGAATAAATTGTCAACGTAGATAAAAATAAAATTATAATAGGAAGAAGTTTTTGTTGTGTCATTGTCTATTTAAATATGATGTTCTTTTAACTTGCTTTTAACGGTCCGCGGCTTGGCGAAGTGGGGATTTGAAGATCCGTACTTGTTAAAGTAGCGAAGAGATTAATAGGAGCACAACAGGTCAATTTACCACGTCAGCCCCCATTACGCCAAGCCGCTGTTAGGCGGAGGGTTTTACGCTCATTTGCGCCTTTTTTGCTCTAAAATATTCGACGATTTCAGCCTTAGTCATTTTCGACAACATTTCACTTAATTTATCTCGCTGTTGTCGCATGAATTTTACAGCGTCAAACGTTTTTTCAGTCGTTTTCATATTTTCTAAAGTCTCTTGGTGATCGTATTTCTAATTGTTTGTAGCCATTTTTAATATTTATCGAATTGTAACCTCGAATTCTCTGCATGTTAACAATATGCTTGAAATTCCAGCTTATCAATAGGTCGGCACGGCTTATGGTCGCAATAGCGATGTGTAAACAGTCGGCATAACTGGTTTGTCCTACCACGTTCTCTGCAATGTATTCACTGGCCAGATCAACAGCTTCGTCACTGGTATCGAGAAGCTCTGTAATTTCAGATTTGATGCTCTTTACCAGTTCTTTGACATTGGCAGGGGCATTCTCGAGTTCTTCCTGGGTAACGGTCGAAAATAACAAAATAAATTCCTTATTCTTCAGTCTGTCGAATAACGGTATGGTATGTTCGGCAAACTCTTCGTCGAAGTAACCGCCGAAAACGGAAGTGTCAATGTAAATTCGCTGTCGCATTTAGCCAAAGGTACAAAAAATCGCCCTCATTTTCAAGCTTTTTAACCTTACGCCTAACGGTCCGCGGGCTACTGACGGGGCGGATTTAAAACCGACTCATTGTCGCCCGATATAATGTGAATTACTTGCATTCCATTTGATTTATTCGTCAACCGCACTGGCAGCAGCCCGCTGTTAGCGGTAGTTTTTCTCATCTGCATATTTTCACTTCTTTGTCAATAGCTTTTTCAAAGTCAGTCGGGTGCGGAAGTAGTCTTACAATTTGTTGTTTGATGTCAGCTGAGTTGGTAATGTCAAATGAATTCTCTTTCCATTTGAAAACAACTTTTGTCCCATCCTCAACAGCACGTTTTAATTGTCTAACCATTTCCCAAGCTGAATGAACTGTGCTTGCTGCGTCCATGTCCACGAGTGATTTAATTCTCTCGATTTCCTCACTTGTCCAAATGATTGGTTCAAGTTTAAGTTCAATAAATTGTCTCACGAGTTTGTCAGGCAAATTAACGTAGGTTGCGTTTTTCTCCGCAATAGGTTTTAATTGATGAAACGATATTTGATTATGTTCCCAAAACTTGTCGTCTAAAATCAATAACTCCTTTAGTAAGTCTTGTTGCGTTATTGATTTGTCGTCATAGTTGAAACTGAAACCGTAAAAACCATTAGTTTCAAAGTCTTTGATGGCCAAAAGTGTCGCAAGGTCAGTATAGTTTTGTCTTCGAATTAAATGAAGTATGTCGGATGTGCTAACGTCTTTGATTTTCTTATTGGCTATTTTTCTCGTCAACTCAGTCGTGTTGAAGTAATAGTCACTCAACTCGTTTAGTCTAAAATTGCCAATGTCTTTTATGTTGATTTCTTTCACTGTCGTGTCGTCTTAAAATTACCGCTAACGGTCCGCGGCTTGGCGATCGGGCGGAATAAATACCACTTCCCAATCGAGTCCGCAATAAATTTATAAATAATTACTGAAGAATGTGGCAAGTGCCAATAAATTCATACCGCAGAAACTGCGCTTGCAACTTGCATGACAACCGCCTGACGCCCAAGCCGATGTTATAGGCTGCAAGGGGCCACGCTGCCCTTCACTTCCTGAGTTAGTGTCTACCGTTTTTTTTAAGTCCTACGTCTGTGAGCTTTAATTTTGCGAAAATTGTGTTGTTGGAGGAGAATGTGATTTAGTTTTTTTGCGAAGCGGGGGAAAAGTAGAATAAATATTATTTTTTTGGCGGGGAGGATATTATGGTATATCTTTTTGTTTGTGGGCAGACAAGCATTGGTTTAGCGCACACAAGCAACCTTAATCTAAAAAATCACGCGAGTACGGTAAACGAATGCTTAGCGTGGGTACAAAAAGTATGACATAATATAGGGGAAGGATTACAAAGGTTGTAGATACAGTTTCTATTTTAATTTCTTTTTGTTTATGATTTTTTTTGCATTTAAATTAGATATAACTTTCTTGCCGGTTTTGGCTTCAATCTCTTTTCGTGTATTGCCGGCAATTGTTCCGCCTTGTTTCGCAATTCTCTTATTTTCTTCCAGTGTTTTTGGTTTCTTTTCCTTTGATATTTCAGTTGTAGTAGCTTCGGCAAGCATATTAAGTACCAATTCTAAATTGGTCATATGGTCTCGCAAATTTTCTTTCTTCAGATTTTTAAATTTCTTGTACTTCTTTACTGTCTTGCCGCTCCATGCCTGTGTAATAATATCAGTAAGGCTTGCGAACTCCTGTCCCTTTTTCACCCCTCTTTGTTCCCATTCATCGGTCAATTCTTTACGGACTTCAATGCTTTTTAATCGCTGATTGATCCATTCTTTGCTATAGCCCTTTTGTAAATAGGTCTGCATGGCACGATCGATGGTTAATTCCGGGTTTTCAGTTTCTTCAATACGTTCGTAACCGACTTTTGCAAGCCATTGTTTAAATGGTTCTGCTTTGGGCGAGGGTATTGATTGAATTAAACGAAATAATTGCTCGGTATCCGCTACATCAGTAAGGTAAAATTTACCATCAGCTGATTGCATTTTCAGTTGTCCCAAATTATGGGACAACTCACTTCCTTCTTGATTTAGCTTAGTTTTGAGGGCGTTCCAGTATTTTCGGGGGCGGGGAGAGTCTGTTAAAACCTCTATTACATCTATAACTGAAAAGAACCATGTTTCTTGTTCTGCATCCCAATGGCTGCGGATTTGTTTGCTTTCGAATAGTTTAATGTTACTCATTATTCGTTTGTTCCGTAAAGTTCTCTGAATTCAGCTTCTATTTATTTACTAATATGTACCAAAAAAGTACAAAAAAATTAGCGACAATTTTCTTTAATAAATTGATATGCTTTCTCTTCTCCAAGTTCTCCTGCTTTACTCCAGTTTTCACACGCTTTTATTTTGTCGCCTTGCTTAAAATATGCCTTACCCCTGAATAAATAAGAATTTGATAATTTAGGGTTTAATGAAATAGCAATATTACAGTCCTCAATACATCCCTTATAATCATTTAACGCAAATTTTATTTCCTGCCGAGAATCAAACGCAACCGAATTAGTAGCATCAAGTTCAATTGCCTTGTTTATATCATTTAATGCATCAGTGTACTTTTTTTGCTCGTATTTTGACCATCCACGATTATTATAAGCCATTGAAAAATCAGGTTTTAGTTCAATCGACTTTGTGTAGTCTGTAATAGCTCCATTTTCATCGTTTAATTTAGACTTTACTTGCCCTCTACCATAATATGCATAAGCAGAATTAGGTTCAAGTTCAATTTGTTTATTAAAATCAGAAAGCGAACCCATAAGATCCTTTAAATAATATTTTGCCCAGGCACGTGTATTGTATGCAAAGGCATTATCATTTTTCATTTCAATAGATTTATTTAAGTCTTCTAACGATAATGCATAATTTCCCTGCCTTTGATAAGCAAATCCACGATTTAGATAAGCGTCGGCATGAGGGCTTAATGAAATACAAGAAGTGAAATCTTTTATGGCCTCGTTATATTTGTTTTTCTTTAAGTTTTCGATTCCACTGGCCCAATATTTTGCGGGAGCTTCCCTTATTCTGTTATTATATCTATCTATTTCTTCCTTTATGCTAAAATTTATTTTATCCAATTCATTTCCCAGTTTTCCAAAGTCTCCTGAATCCATGGCTCTTAATTGTCTGTAATAATTATCCATCGCATCAAGAAATTGTTGCTCCTTTATCTTCGTTTTCAAATCAAAAATCCAATTAATAATTTCGTTTCTAAATTCTTTATTATGATTAAAAACATCTTGATTATTTTGGTTTATTCTATCTTGCCTGGCTTGTGCATCTCTCCTATTTTGCATCGCTTCATCTACAAAGGAATCGGGTTTTCCGCTTAAGCCTATGTCGAAATTGTTGTTACTATTTGATTTTGTTCTTTGTTTGTCTTCTAGCCCCATTTTAAATCCTCGATTGTAGCCGTGCGTGTAATTATCATAATCCTCCCCAATATTTCTTATGGGTGTTATAGGAATGATTGGAGTGATGCATCCGTAATCATTATAACAATAACCTTCTTTATACCCAACCTTAAATCCTATTTCATACTGATCCTGGGCAAATGATGTATAAATAATCGTTGAAAAAAATAGGAGTATTATGTATTTTATTTTCATTTTTTCATTTATGATGTACAAATGCCTTAGACCACTTTTGGCGGTCAGAAAACAGTTTAACGTACTATTCGTACTTCAACTTTATTTGGGTCGTATTTTAAAGTTTTATAAGCGGTAAAGGTGTCTGTGTGATATGCTGATAAAAGAGCATTTCCAATTTCAGCTTTTACTTTTTCCCAATGTGAATCCGATTGTAACCGTTCCCTGACAGTATAAAAGTGCGATTCACTTCCAATATCAACTTCCCAATCCAAATAGGGGAAATCTCCAATTTTTAAAAGCTTGACAAAATGTTTCTCAGCGCTAATTGTTTTTTCAGTTGACCAAAGAAAATCAAATAAATTTTTAAATGTTGAAATGCATGCAAGTTCGACATGATGCTCAAACTTTTCCCTACCTTCGGACTCCATAATATGCCTGTGATAATATTCATTTCGTCCTCTTGTAGCAGCTTTGATATTTAATTCACGAAGTAAATCTCCATATAAATTATCAATAGTGTCGCCGAAAGCCTTCCAATCATGGGGTAGGTTGTAGGATTTAAAATTTCTTGTTGAGTAAAATTTACAAACAAATGTGTCCACCGTATATTAAATCATATTTCTAGCTGACCTGAAATTATTGACATTTTTTTACTTTATAAAAGTAAGAATTTAAGGTTATCCCCCACAGAATTGTTTACGATTAATTTTTTTGGCATGTGTTTTTGTTTTGCGGGTTCGGTTTAGCTCTTTTGCTGTTTGGTGGCTTCGCAAAAGTTTTAAAATGTGTATTTTTTCAAACACATTTTAAAAACTTAAAACAGCAAATGTGCTAAAGAAGCGTGGGACAAAAACCATGACAAAAATAAAGGATGATGCCTCTTTCTTTTTTTTTCGCGGGCGGGGCAAAAAAACTAAATCATTTTCGACTGAGATGCCTTTTGTCTACCGAAAATGCGTCCGCCCCTTGTTGCTTTTAACGGTTTGCGGCTTGGCGCAGGCGGGAATTTTCACCACAAAACTTGCTACGAAGCCGTAATATTCAAATTTACGAAAAACTGTCATACGAAGCACATAAGGCCCGCTTGCGCTAAGCCGCTGTTAGGCGTAGTTATTCCTGTCCGTTGTCAAGTCTTATGGTCAGCTTATTTTGTTCCTGTTCAATTATAACTATTTGTCCTTGCTTAAAACCAAGTTCGTCAAGCCATTTACCTTCAAGTCGAATTTCAGGAATAGTCGTGTTGTCCCACCTTCTTGTGCGAAACTTACTATGTATTTTCAATTTCCTAAATCGGCTCATTATTAAGTGTTCGGAATAACGAACACAAGGTAGAAATAAATTTTGGATATTCGCTATAGTGAACACGAAAGAAGAGAAATATTTTAAAAAGTTAGGTGCCAAGATTAAGGAATTGAGGGAAGAGAAGGGATTAGATCAAAAAGCATTTGCCTTTGATTGTGATATTGGTAGGACTCAATTGCATATGATCGAAAATGGCAAAACAAATCCCCGTTTGGCCACTCTAATGAAAATTGCTACCGCTTTAGAGATTTCTTTGTCAAAGCTGGTGGATTTGTCTTAAAATCAATTTTTTTCTGCATTTCCTTTTTCAAGATTTGAAAAAAGCTCTCGATTGTCTGGAGCGCTTTTAGGTTAAATTCCTTTGAAAAGCGAAGAGCTATCTTGTCAAAGTCAATTATAGCAACCAACAGACCCTCGTTTCGGGTCGCTAATTCAACTCCTTTTTTTCTGTCAACCATTGGCTCTCCGTGCACAAAAATGTTTCGCAATTTATTGTAGTCATTCAGCTTACCCCAAGTATTGTCAGAAAATGGTTTGCTTATATCGCAAACTTTTTTGAGATAAACAGAAGCTCTGAAAATCCCATTCCCGGCAACATCAGCGAGACCAACTTTATAATTTTCGGTCTGCTGTAGGTTTTTGCAAACCTGGTCTAAAGCTGATTCCAAACGAAAGTAAGAATGAAGAAAGGTCGTCCGCCAAAGAATATCAGGAAAAATACTTCCAAATTGAACTTCCGGATGAAGTCTCGGGTTAGCGTGCTCAGGTTCGTCTGAGAGTTTTTTGTTGCTTTGTAAATTGTCCACTAAAAATTTGTCGGTGGATTTAATAAAAGCCTCAATGTCTTTTAACTCCTGAGAAATGTATTCAAAGTGATAGCGATAAGTAAATTGCTTTAATTGCTCGGGGTCTATCTTTTCTTCTGTAAAAGGGTTGTCCGCTTTCTTCATTTTATATTTCAGATATAGTCAGCGTAGTTTTATTATTCCATAAATCCGCTCTCATCTTTTGCGCAGTCATGATATAACTTTTCCTGTCAGCTTTTGCTAAAAAGAGCTTAAAAGATCTCATAACATCGTCCGATGCATATAAAAGGGATTGGTAATAATATTCCTTCAATTTCGATGTCGCGTATTCTTGAATTTTATTATCATCCTTTAATGAATATAAAATATTGTCATTGAGAACGAAATGGTCTTTGTTTTTAGGATTTATAATAATGCTCATATAGATCAGAATCGTTCTATACTTCTCCTCGTTTATTGTCTTTAGCTTAATTTTTAATTCCGCATTTCTGTCGAGGAGGTGTTTTATAATGACACCAATTCCGCTACCAACGCCTAATGCAGCTAATAAAGATATTATTTGAGTTGTCATAGTCATGGATCAGTCAATACTTCCGTTAATCGGGTAATTTATCTAAAGCAATTTCTTTCCTATACGCATTAAAAGAAGTTCTAAAAAAGTCACCAAACTTTGCTGTGAGTTTTTGTCTGTTCATTTCATCATGATTTTGAGCATAGTAATTGTAAGAATCTACTAATTCTTTAAATGACTTAATTTCGGAGTTATATCCATATAGCTGGATTAATGTGTTTATTTCTGTTAGCAAAGGTTTAACGTCATGTTCTTTGGCTGACTCATGAGTAAATTCCCATAGCTCTAATATTTTTTGAAATAATTGAAATCGATATTCCAATCTTTTTTCTAATCGTTTTGACTTGAGATTAAGAATTGGTGTTACCACAAATCCGACAATGGAAATGATAAAACCTGTTCCACCCAACGCTAATGCAATAATATTTGAACTGTCCATTTTAGTTTTTTAATGTTCCTGGGCATTTTGTTCGAGCGAGTTTTATTTTTCTGTTACGAAAACTTCAAAGTTGATTTTATGAACGTTTTGATTTGACTCAGATTCTTTCTTTCCGCCTCCCAAATTTACTAAAGCTACTTTTATTCCTCCATTGACGTCATTTTCAGACGATTCGTTAACTATTACAGAAATGTCAAACTCAACCTTCTGTCCGTTCCCACCTGTCCCTGCATGTTTATGACTTGACAAGCGAAAACGATCCTTTTCCTTGTTCGCTTCTTCAACTCCATTAACTAAGTCAAGGAGAGCATGTTTTATAAAGTCTTTTAATTCCATATTTTAAGAAATGAGTTTATTAATTAACCAAATTATAAAACCTGTTAGCACAAGTCCAACTATGATCGTATTTACAAGCAAGTCGTAACGTTTCTTTGGTAATGTGTGTTCTGGATATTGAATATTCCATTTTCGTTGGTTAGCAAAATTTGTCAGCATTAATGGTGTCACAGGAATTCTTTTAACTCTCTCATACGGAGGTGTAAAAAATGCTCCTCCGATACTGCTGCTTCCTTCTTCGTCCGCATGAAAATACCAAAGATAGCCACTCATGTCTACTGAGTATTTTTTCGAATATTTTTCAATCATTTCGTGAAAGTCGTCACCAACCATTCCAACGTCATTAAATATATCGCTGTCTGAATTAATTTTGTCCGTACCAGCTAAGTCCGTTAAAAAATCAATTATTTCGTCAACTGTGTACATGTCGGATAATTACGCCTAACTCGTTTATATATCTGACAAAGTCAGACATATCCGTCTTAAAATGGGTAGATATGTCTCATAAATATCAGACATACCAAATATAAAGCTATTATTTATTCTATAAACCCAAATCATCAAATGGGCTTTTTATATTCTGAAGACTTTTTGTGCTTACATGCGTATATATTTCTGTTGTTTTACTGCTGTTATGGCCAAGTATTTCCTGGATATATCTTAAATCAGTTCCATTTTCCAAAAGATGAGTTGCATAACTATGTCTTAACCAATGTAAACTTACAGGCTTGGTAATTTTAGCTTTCTGGGTTGACTGTTTTAAAACATTGTCCAAACTTTTTTCACTGTATTTGCCGCCAAATTGACCCTCAAAAAGCCAGATTTTAGGCTTAAAGATTTTGTAGTATTCTCTTAGCGTTAATATTACCTTATCAGATAAAGGGACAATTCTGTCTTTTTTTCCTTTTGATTGTTTTATTATTAATAATTTTCGCTTCGAATCTATTTCCTTGATTTTTAAATTTAAAAGTTCACTTCTTCTTAATCCGCAGGAATAAACCAGGGAAAGCATGGCCTTATGTTTGATGTTTTTCGGCGATTCCAATATTTTTTTTATTTCTTCTTTGCTCAATACATTGGGCAGTAACTTTGGGCGTTTCGGCCTGTGGACAAGATCAATGTTGATTGTTTTGTTTTGTACCGTCCTGAAAAATAACTTAACAGCATTCACAACCTGGTTCTGATAAGAAGCCGATAGCCCATGTTTAAAAATAAATTCATTATTGAATTGAATGATGTCGTCGTTGTTAATTTCCTGAACAGGTTTTCTATTACAGAATTTCAAAAACGTTTTCAGTGCATCGGCATAGGTTGCAATAGTGCTTTCGCCATATCTTTTGCTCCTCAACCAGTATTTAAATTTCTCTAGATTGTTTTTTGTTTCTTCTGGTAGCTCCGTCAAAGTAGGCTTTGTTTCTTTTTTAGTGCCTTTACTTTTTACTATACTTCCATTTTTTAGCTCTGAATAATTTATCCACGCTTTGTCTTTAAATGCTTTTAGCAATTCCGGAATAACGTTACTGTTTTCAGGTATAAGCCAGCATTTCATCGATGCACTCCATCTTGCGCCCGGAATTGTTTTTGTTATTCCAATCAGTTCCGAATTGTATTTAAAATCGAGCTTTATTCTTAATGTTTCTTTGTATTTTATTTTGCTTACACTGATAGTATCCATTGAGACAAAAGTATGAAATGCAAGTCCTGGAAAAATCAGTACAAATACGTAAGGAATTTTTTCTCCCAGGAGTATAAAAATTAACATTTCTCTATTTTAAGTATTATCTAACTATCTTTTCTATTTTTGTCGAACTGTTCGCAAAATGAAAAACAAACCGATATATCCAACCGTTTTTATTTTTTTCGTTTCAATGGGTCTTATTGATTTTATCAATAGGCACCTCTGGGGGGATAATATTGCTATTGTTATTGTTTTGATTGTCGCCGCCGCTTTTTTATGGATTGCCGTCCCCGAAAAAATGCTGATTCACAAAGAAGGGTATCCTACCATTGCAATTGCTCTTGTTTTTATTGCCCTTGTCAACCTGGCCGTTTACCATTTTTTTAATGAATATGCTTTTATTAAGGCAATTTTTTCGGTGTTATCAGTTGCATTTTTGTACATCATCCTCCAGTTTTTCAGGAGCCCCCGAAGAATCACTGTTTTAAACGAAAAGCATATCATCGCACCTGCGGATGGAAAGGTGGTCGTCATTGAAGAAACGGAAGAAACGGAGTACTATAAAGACAAACGGATCCAGGTTTCCATTTTCATGTCACCGTTAAATGTTCATATTAACAGGAATCCCATCAGTGGCATTGTTAAGTATGCAAAATACCATGCCGGTAAGTATTTGGTAGCATGGCATCCGAAGTCGTCTACAGAAAATGAACGTACTACCATTGTCATTGAGAACGATAAAAAACAATCGGTGCTGTTTCGGCAGATAGCCGGAGCACTGGCAAGGAGAATTGTTTATTATGTGAAGGAAAATGACAAAGCCATTCAGGGAAATGAATTTGGATTTATTAAGTTCGGGTCGCGTGTAGATGTTTTTTTACCTCTGGGAACAAAAATCAATGTGCAATTGAATCAGAAAGTAAATGGCGGAGAAACCGTTATCGCTGAATTTTAATTATGAAACAAACGGCACAACAGTTAATCGAGCTTATTAAAAAAACCAGGCCTTTACTTGAACAGGTCACAGAAAGCGATGCCATCATCAAGCCTCAGCCCGCTAAATGGTCCAAAAAGGAAATTCTTGGCCACCTGATCGATTCGGCTTCAAACAATCATCATAAATTTATTCGAACGATAGAGAAAGATGGAGTGAATTTTCCGCCTTATGATCAGAATGTGTGGGTGAATGTTCAACAGTATCAAAATGTTCCCTGGACTAATCTTATCAATTTATGGGAGGTTTATAATCTTCATCTGGCACACATTATAGCGCATACTGAAGCCAGGCACCTGAAAAATAAAATTGTAATTGGTGAGAGTAAATCTTTTGACCTGGAATTTATTATGACCGATTACGTTGAACATTTAAAACACCACTTGAAACAAATATTAACCACAGCTGATTTTCTTGAAAGTAAATTCAGAATGGTCTATTAATAAGATAAGATTATGCTTGATAAAAACGGTATTGCTAAAAGAATAGCACAGGAATTGAAGGATGGATATTACGTTAATCTCGGTATAGGTATTCCAACATTGGTGGCCAATTATATTCCCAAAGGAATAAATGTTGTATTGCAATCGGAAAATGGTCTGCTGGGAATGGGCCCTTTCCCATATGAAGATGAGGTAGATCCTGATCTGATCAATGCCGGGAAGCAAACCATAACCACCACAATGGGTTCTTCGTTTTTTGATTCTGCTACCAGTTTTGCAATGATAAGAGGGGAGCATGTTCAGCTGACTGTTTTGGGAGCCATGGAAGTAAGTGATACAGGTGATATAGCCAATTGGAAAATTCCCGGTAAAATGGTGAAAGGAATGGGAGGGGCGATGGACCTGGTTGCTTCTGCGAAAAATATTATTGTTGCCATGCAGCATGTGAACAAGACAGGAGAATCGAAACTTTTACCGAAGTGCACGCTTCCGCTTACGGGTGTTAAATGTGTAAAAAAAATTGTCACTGAACTGGCGGTGCTGGACATTACACCACAAGGCTTCAGGCTCCTGGAAAGAGCTCCCGGAATTTCAGTGGAACAAATCAAAAATGCAACGCTTGGCCGCCTGGTTGTTGAAGGCGAAATACCTGAAATGAAAATATCCTAACGCTCCGTTCGTTTTAAGGAAGGGTAGGCTGGTAAAATAGAATTTTCTTGATTTTTCTTAAATGAAAATGACTCAATCAAAAAAGCCCTCTCTTTCTTTAATCGCAACGCTCGCACTAAGTATTTTAATTACCTGCCTTAGCATATTTCATTACCGTTCCGATAACAACATTAAACACATTATTACCTGGGATGTATTTGGGTATTACCTCTACCTGCCTGCGACATTTATTCACGATGATATCGCGATGCATGATAAAAACTGGGTGGACGACGCTAAAAGAAACAACCATGCCTCTGCAACGTTGTACCAGATCATCAAAGGAGCAGAAGATAAATGGGTGATTATTTATACCATGGGGCTGGCCATTATTTATGCCCCCTTCTTTTTTATTTCACATTTGTTTGCTGGCTTTTTAGGTTATCCGACAGACGGTTTTTCAGTTCCCTATCAATGGGGTATATTGTGTTGTGGACTTGTTTATACTATAATTGGACTTTTTGTTTTACGAAAAGTGCTTCTTGCTTTTTTTAGCGAGTTCGTTGCCTGCATTGTCCTATCGCTGGTAGTGCTGGGTACAAATTATTTTCAGCTGACGGTTTTTGAGGGAACGATCACTCATAATTTTATGTACACCCTCAATGCTATCATTCTACTGCTTACCATCCGCTGGCACGAAACTCATAGGTTGAAACATGCATTGTGGCTTGCATTCTGTATAGGTTTCGCAACCATGAGCAGGCCCATCGAACTCCTCTGGATATTTGTCCCCATACTTTGGAATATCTGCGACTATCAGTCTTTGGTTGATAAAGCGAAGCTGCTCCTGGAATACAAGTGGCAGCTCCTGGCATTTGCACTTGTTTTATGTCTTGCAGGAGTTCCTCAAATGATCTATTGGAAAGTAACAACCGGTCATTTTATATATTATACCTACGAAATGGGTTTTAATTTTTCGAAGCCCCATCTTTTACAAATATTATTCAGCTATAAAAAAGGATGGTTCTTGTATACTCCTTTAATGATGCTAGCTGTAGCTGGTTTTGTATTCTTGTTTAAATACAATAAAAAAATATTTTTCCCACTATTTCTCACGTTCATTGCGGTGCTTTACGTTTTTGCAAGCTACGAAGCGTGGTGGTTTGCAACAAGCTTTAGCAGCAGGGCGATGATGGATGCCTATCCTATACTGTCCATTGTTTTGGGCTATATGATCCATTTTATTTCAATGCAAAAGAAATCAATCAAATGGATTTTTGCGCTTCTTGTGGTGATATTGGTAACGCTCAATCTTTTTCAGATATGGCAATACAACAATGGAATTATCGACCAGGAGAGAATGACAAAAGATTATTATTGGAAAGTATTCGGAAAAACCTTTACCACGGAAGAGTACAAGGAATTGCTGGAAGTGGAAAGAAGTCTTGAAAGTGTAGAGTATCTTAAAAAAGAATTTAAGTTCAATAAAAAGCAACTTGCATTGCATGACTTTGAAATACCCCTGTCGAAGATGGATTCCATTCATTTTGACTCCACGCTGTTCCATTCGGGAGCCAGGTCCTTACGCCTGGATAGCAGCCTGATTTTTTCTCCCGGCGCAGAGATGAAATATTCAGCTCTTACGAAAAAGGAATATGCATGGATACGCACGAGCATATATGTTTACCCCAAATATGATGTAACGGAAAATCCGGCGAGCCTGGTAATTACATTCGAAAACAAACATAAAAGCTATAAATACAGGGCTTTAGATATGGATACGCTCAACCTCAAGGTTAATCAATGGAATAAGGTTTCGATGGATTATATGACTCCCATCATTAAATCGACGGGTGATATTTTAAAAGTTTATGTATGGCATCGTGGAAGAAAGGCATTGTATATAGATGATCTATTGATCGAAGTATTTGAGCCAAAAGATAAAATAGCTCCGAAGTAAATATGTTTAAGGAACAATACAGTAAGTGGCTTTACATTTCATTCGCCTGTATTGTATTTTTTATAACGGCCGTGCGCTGTTGGGTGGTTCCTTTTAGTCACGATGAAGCCGCTACATTTTTTTACTACATTCAGTCGGGCGATTTTCTGCCTTACATTGCAGGGGTTGATGCCAATAACCATGTATTAAACACTTTTCTGAGCTGGCTCTCTTTCCTGGTATTTGGCGATTCTTCTTTTTCCCTGCGCTTACCCAATTTACTCTCCCTCATTGTTCTGTTCATTGCTTGCTGGCGTTTGGGTCTTTATTTGTCTTCTGAATTTTCAAAATGGCTGCTCTATAGTCTCTTTTTATTGTCTGTTCATTGGTTAAGTTTTTTTTCACTGTGCCGGGGGTATGGCATATCAATGGCTTTTCTTCTGATGGCCCTGTCTTTTTTATGTGATATTATTTCAGGGAAAACCGTATTTCGTGATCTGCTCTTTTTTGTTTTTTGTCTGCAATTGGCCCTTGCATCCAATTTAATTCTGATAATTGCTGCCATCGTATTGACAACTTATGTATGTCTTTATTTGTTTGTTAAGAAGATCCTTTTTAATATAAAAACGATCTGTATATTATTAATTAATTTTTTTCTGATTTACTATTGGATCAATTTCTCGTTCTTTTTGCAAAATAGCAACGCCTTGTATTATGGCGCCGGTGATAATTACTGGCAGGTCACCTTTGTATCACTTATCAATTTACTGATTGGAAGTAAAGCGCTGATTATACAGTGGTCTTGTATCCTGTTTTTTTTCTCGCTGCTCCTTATAAATGTTTATTCATACATTAAAAATACTTTTTCCCTGCAGGCAATAATTGTACAACCAAGGACCTTGTTTTTATTTACCTTTCTTTCTTTGTTGGTGGCTTTTTATTTAATGAAAATTTTACTCCATGTAAATTATCCGGAAGACCGTACGGGTCTTTTTTTCTATTTGCTCTTTGCACTGCTCACTGCCTTTACAATGGATATTTTACCAGCATTCTGGCAGAAGAGTATGAGTATACCTGTGTCAATCCTGGTAGTCATTCATTTTGCAATAAATATTAATTTCAAAAAACACCCCCTCGATAATTTTGAAACCATTCCTACTTCTTTTTACAATAAACTGCTGGATGAACAAACGAAATCTCCGGAGAAAATATCCGTTGGCGGTCATCGCATGAGAGAACTTTGCTATGCGTTCCTGAATTATCGTCACCAGGGCGATTTGAACCTTATGGATGCCCCTGAATCCATGCACATGAATTCCGATTATTCCATTGCTCTTGCCAAGGAGGAGCCACATTATAAAAAATTTTATGATGAACTTGAAAGCGATGAAACGTCCGGGTATGTTTTATTGAAGCGCAAAGAACTTCCCCGGCGGATTCCCCTTATGGAATTGCATAATTTTCCCGTTATGAGTGGTGACAATGAATATTTCGATTTTTATTCGGTATCGGATACTGTTTTTAATGGCCCAAATCCCATCATGGCAGAATTTAATATGGATGTTGAAGAGGCTCCTGTTCCTTTGCTGGCCTGGATAGTGCTGGATATCGACAGTGCCGACGGACAAAAAACATGTTACAAAGACATACAACTGAATTGGCTACATTATGATTGGAATAATACACACCAGGTTAAATGTTCTTTTATTTCATCAACTTTGCCATCGAAAGTACATTCTTTAAAATGTTACTTGTGGAATCGTAAAAAACAACAGATAAAATTCCATTTGAATTCGTTGACATTGTATCGTCTGGATGCTGATGGAATAAATTACGTGATACCTGAATTGTAAAACATACGTTTTGAAAAAGAAACTCTCCATATTAGTCCCCGTTTACAATGAAGCAGGAACCATCAGGTCCATTTTAGAAAAAATAGCCGGGGTGCCGCTCATCAGTCAGATGGAAAAAGAAATTATTATGGTGGACGATTGCTCCGGCGATGGTACTTCTCATATAGCAGAAAAGTATAAACAGGAAAATGCTTCCATCGCAATTTCCATCTACCGGCATGAAAGAAACAGAGGGAAAGGGGCTTCTATTAAAACGGCTGTGAAACACGCTACCGGCGATTATATAATTGTGCAGGATGCTGATCTGGAATACGATCCGAATGAATACAACATTCTCTTAAAACCAATTCTTGACGGATATGCGGATGTGGTTTATGGTTCCAGGTTTGTAGGTGGCAGGCCGCATCGCGTTTTATTCTTCTGGCATTCGATAGGCAACAAGTTTCTTACTTTTTTATCGAATATGTTTTCCAACTTGAATATTACCGACATGGAAACAGGCTATAAACTTTTTAAGGCCGAATTCCTGAAAAAAATAGAATTGCAGGAGAACAGGTTTGGTTTTGAACCCGAGGTTACCTGTAAAATAGCCCGCATACCCGGCATAAAAATTTACGAAGTTGGCATTTCTTACTACGGAAGAACGTATAAAGAAGGTAAAAAAATAAATTTTAAAGATGGAATAAGAGCCATTTATTGTATTTTGAAATACGGGCTTTTTTATCGCAAATAATTCAACTATTTTCGCAAAAAATTATATAAACTGAAACATGAAAGATGTTGTTCTTGTAATAGGCTCTTCCGGTCAGATAGGTACCGAACTTGTGCAGAAATTAAGGGAAGGCTACGGCCAGAATAACGTGATTGCCTCCGATGTAAAACTTACAGATCAGGCTAACGAAGGTCCCTTTGAAGTGTTGGATATATTGGATGAAAAAAAATTAGCGGAAGTAATCAACAAACACAAGGTTAAACAGGTTTATCTCCTTGCAGCATTGTTATCTGCCACCGCTGAAAAAAACCCTAAGTTAGGTTGGAAACTCAATATGGACGGCCTGATCAATGTGCTCGATCTTGCCAAAGAAAAGATAATTTCGAAAATCTATTGGCCAAGTTCCATTGCTGTTTTTGGCCCCAATACACCCAAAGAAAACACACCTCAATACTGCGTGATGGAGCCAAGCACAGTTTATGGGATCAGCAAACAATCCGGAGAACGCTGGTGCGAGTACTATTTCCATAAATACCAGGTAGATGTAAGAAGCCTGCGGTATCCTGGCTTGATTGGCTATAAATCGGCGCCTGGCGGAGGCACCACCGATTATGCAGTACACATATTTCACGAAGCTCTAAAAACCGGTAAATACGAATGTTTTTTATCAGAAAACAGCACTTTGCCAATGATGTATATGCCGGATGCCATCGGTGCTACGTTGGGTATAATGGAAACCGAAAACAAAAATGTTAAAATACGCTCAAGCTATAACGTAGCGGGGATGAGCTTTTCTCCAAAGGAAATAGCACAGGAAATAAAAAAACATATTCCCGGCTTACAGGTCACTTATAAACCCGATAGCAGACAGCAAATTGCAGATAGCTGGCCAAGAAGCATTGATGATGGGTATGCTCGGGACGACTGGGGTTGGAAGCATAAATATAACCTGGAAAGTATGACTACGGACATGCTGAAAAACATAAATGTTTAAAAAAAGTATGTTTTTTAGTACCCACGAAAAAAATAATTGCGTATAATTGTTCATATTTTGTCAATTTTGACGTTAAAGTGTTTATTTAAAGCATGTTAAGAGGTATTAATCACATTCTGCTTATACTACTGTTATTGGTGGGTAATACCTATGCCCAATGGAATTCCTTTGAAATGAACGGCAAAGACACGATCAATAAGGTTGATGCCAATGATATGAAACAAGGTAAGTGGATCATTACCAATAAGATAAAGAACCTGCCTGACTATGAAGAAGACCAAAAGATAGAAGAAGGGACTTTTAAAGACAACAAAAAGGTGGGAATTTGGAAGGAATATTATCCCAATAATGCACTGAAGAACAAGATCACCTTTGAAAACGGGCGCCCCAACGGCTATGCTATCATGTATCACGATAATGGGAAAATTTCTGAAGAAGGCTTGTGGAAAAATAACCGTTGGGTAGGCAATTACAAGTTATATTATGAAAATGGGCAGGTAGCGCAGGAATTCAGCTTCAATAACAGCGGAAAGCGGGAAGGGCAGCAAAAATATTTTTATGAAAACGGACAATTGATGATTGAAGGGAACTGGCAGGAAGGCAAGGAAGCCGGTATCGTCAAGGAATACTATCAGAATGGAGATATCCGGTCTGAAAAGAATTTTAATGACGGGAACATGGACGTTGCAACAAGCAAAACCTATGAGCCCAAAAAGCCCCTGCCAAAGGAAGAGCCAGACAAGCCTAAGGATCCTATAGAAAGCGCTCCTAAAATTGAAGTAAAACAGGATGAAAAGCCCAATTTACCTACGCAGGTATTTAATGGAGAAGGTCACTGGACTTTGTATAACAAAAACAGGCAGGTATCTAAAGACGGGGAATTTTCCAAAGGGCGCTTAATGGAGGGTAAGGTATTCCATTATTCTGAAGATGGTATTTTAAAACGCATTGCCATTTACAAAAATGGTATTTACGTGGGAGATACTCCAATCGAAGATCAGTAAATCTTACCCGATTCTTTCCTGAAAATTTCATTTGAATTGACAAGACACTTGGGAATGTTCCATTTTCCGGAATAGTATTTTAGGTCAATAATATTTTTCTCGCAATCTAAAAAAATCCCATTCTTATTTTTAAGTAAAACTTTCATTTTCCCTTTTATAATATCATTTTTAATCAGCAATTGAAGCTTCTCATCGCTAAGTTCTTTGTTGTTTTTTCCTATTTCAATTCCGATTTTATTGTTTTCGAGATCCATTACTGTACTGGCAGAATCTGGCAATATTCCTTCTTCCGGTTTCGATTTTTTGAATAGTATTTTATTCCCTTTCTCATGGGCAATACCAAGTTTAAGCGCTTTAACAGGTTTTATTTTTTGAGACAATAAAGCCATCCAATAGGAATGACGGAAAGCATCTACCTGTCCTCCGCTTTCATCACCATCAAGCGCTGAATCCTTTTTCATTGCACTTGCAACATCAATGGCTTTCTGGGTAAGCCTGTAGGTTTTAGGAGCAATAAAAGGATGAAACACAACCCACCATTTTTCCGGTCGGCTTAAGTGATAAATTTTTTTAATTTTTGTCCGAACGATCTCTTTCGGAGATTCCTGCGCAACAAGGGGATGGGCAATAAAAAAAGCAATGTAAAAGATAAAAAATCTTCGAAGCATTGCTTTTAATTATTCTTTGGAGAATCGCTTTTTTCATAGACCCATGCGCGCTCTCCATTTTGCAATCTAACTTTTTGCCTCTGGTAAGCTTCATCTTCATACGTATCAATTTGCAATAATTCTTCTCCTGAAACACTTAAAACCATTCCTTCTACAGAATCATTCTCATCATTACTTCTGACTATAATGGGATGCGTTTCAATATTACTTACCCTGAGAGCCGATTCATTTACAATTTTAACCTCTTTCTTAATAAATCCTGAAAGCACCGCTGGTCGTTCTTCCACAAGTCGACCGATAATTTCTTTCTGAACCTTGGGATCTTTTAAAGTGCCGTAAACAAAAAGATATTCCACTGTTTATTTATTTTTTCGGAAATTTTGCTAATAAATCTTTCACAGCGTCTTTGTGTAAAGTAATGGTCATCATTTTTAACTTAACGTAATCTTCGTGCATAAACCAATACCCCGGGCTATTGGTATTGTTATGTCCTCCGCTTCCTGAATCTTTTATCAGGAACCACATTCCATTTGGCTTTTCCAGATAGCCAACCAGGTGCATGGCATGATCATCTGTCGTGCTGCCATTGCTGAAACGAAACTGGCGTGCATTTTCATCGATATAAGCGGAGGGTATATCAAATGTTGGTACCATTGCCAATCCTGATTTTGAGTCGAGTCCGCTTTCGGAAACATCCCCTCCGATTGAGATTGAGTAACCATTTTTACTGGCGTTTTTAACAGCGTCCATAAAATCATTGAGTGGCACATTGTAATAGTCGGCGGAATGCCACCAATTGTCTTCTACTCTATATTCAGCTTGTGTCCAGTATGGTTTTTCCATCAGTGACATCATATCTACATAATCTTCCGGGTTTAACTTGGCAACTGTTTTAAGGTATTCCTGTGGACTCATTTTTTTGCCGGCAACAGTCACAGATACGGGTGGTTCACCTATGTAATGATTCATAATATCCTTAACTGTAGCGATGGTTAGCTCTTCATTCCAGGCAGCAGTGTTTTTAAGGTTCTTTAAATATTTATCCATTTCCTCAACCATTTTTTCATGATCATGATATTTCTGACCGATCTTCATTCCATTGTAGGATTCATAAGGAAGAACGCCGTACTTTTTCATCATGGCTGCAACACCATTTGTTTCAGAACCTTCGCCAAATGCCGATTTCCCTCTTGTTCTCACGTATTCACGTGCTTTTTCAACATACTGCCAGTAAACAGTATATAATTCAGATAATTTTATCTGTTGTTTCGACAGCCTGTATATTTCAGCTTCATAAAAAGAAGTGGTTGAAAAGCACCAGCATGTTCCTGTCATGCCCTGCGATTCCGGGTTGTCTGCCCATACTCTTTTAAATTCTTCGGCTGACTTGGGCGCATCGATACCGCTATAAGTCATTTTAAATGACAGCGAAGGATCTTTCTTTTCTTCATTGAATAACTTTATGCCTTTCTGAATATCTTCAAAAAATTCATTTTTATTTTCTTTAAATTCTCCTTTGTCTTTCCGGTCGTTTTGCGCGTTCAAAATTGTCAGAGTAAGAAGAGAAAAACCTGCCGTTACAAATACTATTTTTTTCATTTTTCAAATATTTATGAATGAGTAACAAAGATAATCAGTTTTTGAAACTGATTGTTGATCAGGCTCGTTTTCGCAGTATCAAAATAATTTTTTGGCGCGGGGCATTTTTGTTCATTTCCTCTTACATGGTCTTTTAGATACAAGCATCTCAATTAAGTTCTTACGAACGCCTTTAGTTAATAATGTTTCAGGCATTTGCTGTTCTTCATCCATGTCCTCGAAAATTCGTCAATAAAAAAGTTTTCAACAAAGTGGGTGAAAGTGGTAAATTGTGGGAAATATTTTATTAGTTTTACACCTAAATTTTTTCAAAGGAAATGACCAATTATATTGGAGAGTTTGATTGCACGATCGATCAGAAGAGCCGTATGACTCTCCCTTCAGGTCTTTTAAAGCAATTCCCGAAAAACCTCAAGAAGAAGTTTGTCATTAACAGAAGCGTGTTTCAGAAGTGCCTGGTGCTTCATCCCATGGATGCATGGAAAGAAACAACCGACCAGCTAATGAAACTAAACCGCTTCAATAAAAAGAATGATGATTTCATAAGGCAGTATACCAATGGAGGGGTTGAGGTGGAATTGGATAAAGCAAACAGGTTGTTAATTCCCAAGCGCTTGTTGGATTATGGGAAAATTAAAAGCGACGTAGTGTTGACAACCAGTCTGAATAAAATAGAAATATGGTCTTCGAAGTTGTACGGCGATGTAATGAAGAATTACGATGCCGATGCATTTGCAACACTTGCGGAAGAGGTGATGGGAAACAAAACATCGGGTGCTGACTGATGCAGTACCACGAGCCCGTTCTTTTAAAAGATTGTATGGATGGTTTGAAGATTAATCCGGAGGGAACGTATGTGGATGTCACTTTCGGTGGCGGCGGTCATTCCCGGGAAATTTTCAAACAGCTGACTTCAGGAAAATTAATTGCATTCGACCAGGATAAAGATGCTTTGAAGAATAAAATAAATGATGCGAGGTTTATTCTTGAGCAGGAGAATTTTGCGAGCATGAACGAATCATTGAAAAAATTGAATGTCGGATCCGTTGATGGGCTCATTGCTGACCTGGGAGTTTCATCGCATCAGTTTGATGATGCAGGAAGGGGTTTCTCAACAAGGTTTGAAGCCTCTCTTGATATGAGGATGGACCAGCGAACAAAAAAAACAGCTGTTACAGTAATAAATACCTATTCAGAAAACGAGTTAAAAAAAATATTCTCTGAGTATGGTGAAATTGAAAATTCAAACCAGTTGGCAAGAACAATATTCAGTTACAGGAAAAATAAAAAAATAGAAAGTACGAGTGATCTAAAACAGGCAGTTGACAAATGTGTGAAACGTGGAAAGGAAAATCAATATTACGCACAACTTTTTCAGGCATTGAGGATAGAAGTAAATAATGAATTGGAGGTTTTAAAGCAAATGTTAATACAAAGCGCAGAAATTATAAAACCAGCAGGGCGGCTGGTGGTAATGTCCTACCACTCGCTGGAAGATAGGCTGGTTAAAAATTTTATGCGGAGCGGGCATTTTGATGGAACAATCGATAAGGATTTTTATGGGAACATCATCAAGCCTTTTAAAGCATTGACGAGTAAACCAATTGTTCCAACTGACGAAGAAATTAATAAGAACAGCAGGGCGAGAAGCGCCAAACTCAGGATAGCAGAAAAAATTTAAAAGTGTGAACAAATTAAGAGAGATACCAAAAGAAGCACAACCTGCAAGACCTGGGAGAGTGGCAGGAAAAAAAAACAAGGTAGGTCAATATTTCCTTTCCATAGTAAGCGGAAGCTTCCTGACAAAAGAGGAGACGTTAAAACTTATTCCTTTTGTTTTTTTTCTCTTCTCCATGGGCATTCTTTATATAGCTAATGGGTATTATGCAGAAGAAAAAGTGAGGCAGTTAAGCCGGGTCACCGATGAATTGAAGGAATTAAAGTCTGAATACATCACAAGCAAATCAGACTTAATGTTTATCAGCAAACAATCAGAAGTTGCGAAGGCAGCTTTAAAACTTGATATAAAGGAATCCGTAGTTCCTCCCAAGAAAATTTTAGTTGAAGTAAAATCAGATAATACTATAAATAAAGATTAGAAGTAAAAATTGGAAGTAAAAAAAGACATACTCTGGCGCGTTTATCTGGTATACTTTATCGTCTGCGTGTTTGGAGTGTCTATCATCTCGAGGGTTTTTTTCATACAATTTTCTGAAGGTGAAATGTGGAGGGCAAAAGCCAAAAGCCTTACCACAGCTTATAGGGACATAGAAGCCGTAAGGGGCAATATATACGACTCTGAAGAAAATCTGCTGGCAACATCGCTGCCTTTTTATGAAATCGGCATGGATGTGACAACCGATTACCTCAGAAATTTACCCAAGGACGTTTTTAAGGCCAGCGCTGATTCCCTGGCTAGTAATTTAGCAAGCCTTTTTCCGAATAAATCGAAACGCGAATATTATTCAGAATTAATTAAAGCAAGAAAGTCGGATGACAGATACATTGTACTTGCAAGAAATGTTTCCTACAAGGATTTACAGAAAGTAAAAAAATTCCCTCTATTAAGAAAAGGACGCAACAAGGGCGGGTTTGTTTACCTGCAAACCAATAGAAGGGAACTGCCTTTTAAAGTGCTTGCCGCCAGGACTATTGGTTACGACCGTGGTGAAGATCAAAAGCCTGTGGGCATTGAAGGTGCTTATACCGATTATTTAAAAGGTACCAGCGGACAAAGGTTGATGCAGAAAATTGCCGGTGGAGTCTGGATGCCTGTTAATGATGAAAATGAAATAGAACCTCAGGATGGTTGCGACATCATATCGAGCATTGATGTGAATATCCAGGATGTTGCAGAGCATGCGTTGCTTACACAATTGATTTCTAATAAAGCAGCATATGGTTGTGTGGTACTGATGGAAGTAAAAACAGGTTACATAAAAGCGATTGCTAATCTGTCAAGGAAGGATTCCTGCAGTTACAATGAAAATTATAATTATGCGATAGGTACCGCTACTGAACCGGGTTCAACGTTTAAGCTGGCATCTCTGCTGGCTGTTATGGAAGATGGCTATGCTGACCTGGATGATATCATTGACCTGGAGGATGGCAAGCATAGGTATTATGACAGGGTAATGAAGGACTCTCATGAGCCTGAAGTAAAAAAAGTTACGCTCCAAAGAGTTTTTGAAATTTCGTCCAATGTAGGAGTGTCTAAAATTATTACACAGTATTATTCCAAAGATCCTCAAAAATTCGTCGATCGTTTGTATAGCATGAATTTGAATGTACCCCTTAAAATGACAATTCCGGGAGAAGCAACACCAAGGATCAAGTCTACAAAAGATAAAGATTGGTATGGCACTTCTCTTCCTTGGATATCTATAGGCTATGAATCTTTAATAACGCCGATGCAAACGCTCACTCTTTATAATGCAGTAGCAAATAATGGAATAATGGTAAAACCATTATTTGTGAAAGCCATTAATAAAAAAGGAAAAGCCGTAAAAAGCTTCCCGCCTGAAATCATTAATCCTGCCATCTGTTCAAAAGCTACTATAGATAAGGCTAAACAGATGCTTGAGGGAGTGGTGTTGAATGGTACCGCCAGAAACCTGGCTGCTGCCAGTTATAGGATAGCAGGTAAAACCGGAACCGCACAAATTGCTAATAATGGTTTGTATAAAAATGGTTCAAAGGTCAGTTATCAGGCATCTTTTGTAGGTTACTTTCCGGCTGAGAATCCTAAATATTCCTGTATAGTGATTGTGAATGGTCCTTCCAACGGAATTTACTATGGGAACATAGTAGCCGGACCCATCTTTAAAGAAATTGCGGACAAGGTTTATGCCAGCAGTCTTGATATACACAAGGAGATAAACAAAGATGCATCACATATACCCAATGTGCCTATGGCGAAAAGTGGCAATCAAAAGGAACTGCAATATGTTTTACACAACCTGAATATCAGGGATCAAAGCAATGATAATGAAGCGGAATGGGTAAACAGCGAAATAAAAGATTCAACCAGCATTGTTTTGTCGGAGAGGAAAGTGCAAAGTGAGTTGAGGAAAAACATTGTGCCTGATCTGAAGGGAATGATGGCGCAGGATGCGTTGTATCTCTTGGAAAATAGCGGATTACAGGTATTCATTAATGGAAAAGGAATAATTATCAAACAATCGATCGAGCCTGGAACCAAATTCACTAAAGGTTCAAAAATAGTTCTGGATCTTACTACATGAAGTTATTGAAAGACATACTATATAAAGCAGGAATTACCGAATTAATCGGATCCACAAATGTCGCCATTACTTCTGTCTGTTCTGATTCCAGGAAAGCCACAAAGGATTCCTTGTTTGTTGCAGTAAGAGGGATAAAAAGTGATGGGCATCAATTCATTGATCAAACAATTAAAACAGGTGCTGTAGCGATAGTTTGCGAAGAATTCCCTGAAGAAACGTCCGATAAAATTACCTATGTAAAAGTAAAAGATTGCAGCGTTGCTCTTGGGGTTATCGCTTCTAATTTTTATGACAGTCCTTCTGAAAAATTAAAACTGGTTGGCGTCACCGGTACCAATGGAAAAACTACAACCGTAACCCTTTTATTTAACCTGTTCAGAAAGTTAGGATACAAAGTTGGTTTATTGTCAACAGTAAAAAACCAGATCAACAAGGAAGAAATTCCTGCTACTCATACCACTCCTGATTCCATACAATTAAACCAGCTTCTTCGGAAAATGGTCGATGAGGGCTGTACTCATTGCTTCATGGAAGTGAGTTCTCATGCAGTGGTTCAAAACAGGATTTCGGGAATATATTTTACGGGAGCCGTATTTACCAACATTACTCATGATCACCTGGATTATCACAAAACATTTGATGAATACATTAAAGCCAAAAAAGGATTTTTTGATTTATTGCCCGAAGATGCATTTGCGCTCGTTAATAAAGATGATGTGAATGGAAAAATAATGATTCAAAATTCCAGAGCATCAGTTAAAAAAACATATTCTTTAAAAAGCGCATCGGATTTTAAATGCAAGATTATTGAAAATCAATTTTCAGGATTGCACCTGAACATTGATGGGAATGAATTATGGACTCAGCTTATCGGATCGTTCAATGCCTATAATATTCTTGCTGTTTATGCTACAGCTTCCCTTCTTAGAGAGGAAAAAACAAATGTACTCACCACATTAAGTACGCTTAATCCCGTCGAGGGGAGATTTCAGCACATCAGAACCGATAACAGGGTTATCGGCATTGTTGATTATGCACATACACCCGATGCCTTGATGAATGTTTTAAAAACAATAAAAGACATCAGAACAGGTAATGAAAAAGTGATCACTGTGGTTGGTTGTGGTGGTGACAGAGACGCAGCGAAAAGACCGATCATGGCGAAGATTGCCTGTGAAATGAGTGATAAAGTGATCCTTACTTCAGATAATCCGAGATCGGAAGATCCGGCAACTATTATTAAACAGATGCAAAAAGGGGTTGAGCCGCACAACTATAAAAAGTCGCTTGCCATAGTTGACAGGGCGGAAGCGATAAAAACAGCATGTTCAATGGCAGATGCTGAAGATATCATTTTAGTTGCTGGTAAAGGACATGAAAAATACCAGGAGATAAAAGGAGTAAAACATGAGTTTGATGATATGCAGGTATTGCAGCAAAATCTGAAAATTTTCGAAAAATAATGTTGTATTATCTCTTTAAATATTTACATGAAACGTTTGACCTACCCGGTTCTGGTGTATTTCAATATATCTCCTTCAGAGCTGCCATGGCTGTTATGCTTTCCCTGGTCATTTCCATGCTCTTTGGAAAAAGAATTATCGCATTGCTTCACAAAAAACAAGTTGGAGAAACCATCCGGGATCTTGGTCTTGCAGGAGAAAAGCAAAAACAGGGTACTCCTACGATGGGAGGATTGATCATCATTGCAGCCATTGTAATTCCAACCTTGCTGCTTGCAAAACTTCACAATGTTTATATCCTTCTAATGTTGATATCAACAGTATGGCTTGGTTTAATAGGATTTCTTGACGATTACATAAAGGTGTTCAAAAAAGACAAAGAAGGTTTGCATGGCAAATTTAAAGTGTTGGGACAAATAGGCATCGGTTTGATTGTGGGAGCGACACTTTACTGGAATGACAATGTGGTGGTCAAGGAAAAAATATTCAGTCCCCATAAAATAACGATGGGAGTGGAGGAAAATGAGAATAAGGATTACATGAATACGGTTCCGAAATACGCGACTTTGCCCACCAAATCGATGAAAACAACAATTCCATTTTTTAAAAACAATGCATTTGATTATGCCGATTTGCTCAGTTTTCTCGGAGATGGTTATACGAAATGGGCATGGATCATTTTTATTCCTATCGTCATATTGATTGTCACAGCTGTTTCTAACGGAGCAAATATTACAGACGGAATAGATGGTTTAGCTACGGGAACGTCCGGCATCATCGGGGTTACTCTCGGCATTTTTGCTTATGTATCAGGTAATACTGTTTTTGCGGACTATCTGAACATCATGTACATACCCAATTCAGGTGAGTTGGTGGTATTCATGAGCGCCTTTGTCGGAGCGTGTGTGGGGTTCCTATGGTACAATTCTTTTCCTGCGCAGGTATTTATGGGCGATACAGGTAGCCTTGCTTTGGGCGGTATCATTGCGGTATTCGCTATTGCTATTCGTAAAGAATTACTCATACCTATCCTCTGCGGAATATTTCTGATTGAAAACCTCTCGGTTATCATGCAGGTAAGTTATTTCAAATACACCAAAAAGAAATACGGTGAAGGAAGAAGAATTTTTAAAATGTCGCCTCTGCATCACCATTATCAAAAACTCGGATGGCATGAAGCCAAAATTGTTTCACGCTTCTGGATACTGGGAATTATGCTGGCAGTAGTTACGATTGTGACTTTAAAATTAAGATAACAATGAAAAGGCTTGTCATACTTGGCGGAGGAGAGAGCGGTGTTGGGTCGGCTGTGCTTGGTAAAAAGCAGGGTTTTGATGTTTTTCTTTCCGATAAAAACAAAATAAAGGACAAATACAAAAAAATACTTTCGAAACACCGCATTCGGTATGAAGAGGAAAATCATTCGGAAGATGTGATCCTGAAGGCAAGTGAAGTAATCAAAAGTCCCGGTATTCCTGATAGTTCAGACCTGGTAAAAAAAATAACAAAGAAAAAAATACCTGTTATATCGGAAATAGAATTTGCCGGCAGGTACACAAAAGCAAAAAAGATTTGCATTACCGGAAGCAACGGAAAGACCACAACTACTATGCTTACGTATCACATTTTGAAAAAAGCAGGGATGAATGTAGGGTTGGGAGGTAATGTTGGAAAAAGTTTTGCGATGCAGGTGGCAAAAAAAGATTTTGATAGTTATGTATTGGAGTTGAGCAGTTTTCAGCTGGATAACATGTATGATTTCAAAGCAGATATAGCTGTACTTCTCAACATTACGCCTGATCACCTCGATCGGTACGATTACAAAATGCAAAACTATGTGAATTCAAAATTCAGGATCATTCAAAATCAAAAAGAGCTGGATGCATTTATTTATTGTGCAGACGATGAAGTAACTGCGAAAGAAGTATCCAAAAGAAAAATCAAAGCAAAGCAGTTTCCTTTTTCGATTACTAAAAAAGTAAATGAAGGCGCTTTTCTTAAACAAAATGAAATAATAATAAACGTAAATAAAAATCCCCTATCTATGACAATTCAGGAATTAGCCTTACAAGGCAAGCACAACATTTTCAATTCAATGGCAGCAGGCATTGTGGCCAGGATTATGGAAGTGAAAAAGGAAATTATCCGCGAAAGCTTGTCGGATTTTGAAAATGTGGAACATCGCCTTGAATTTGTTACCAAAGTTCACGGTATAGAATTTATTAATGATTCCAAAGCCACCAACGTGAATTCAACCTGGTATGCATTGGAGAGCATGGCCAATCCTGTTATATGGATTGTTGGAGGAACGGATAAAGGCAATGACTACTCCATGTTAAGAGATCTTGTAAAAGAAAAGGTAAAAGCAATTGTTTGCCTCGGGGCCGACAACAAAAAAATAAAAAAAGCATTTGCTGATATTACAGAAAACATCATAGAAACCAGTTCTGCAAAAGATGCTGTGTTTCAGGCCTACAAAATGGGAAAAAAAGGGGATACCGTTCTGTTGTCACCGGCCTGTGCCAGTTTCGACTTGTTTGAAAATTATGAAGACAGGGGAAGTCAATTTAAACAAGCCGTAAGAAGTCTTTAACCATATTAAACATTCATAAAAATCAGTAATAATATGTCATCACAACAAAACCAAAAATTATACAGCAACGACGAATCAATTGAAAAATACCTGGAAAGCCGCCGAAACACTCCCAGCAATGAAGGCGATCATTGTCTCGAATATGCCGGTGAAGTGAACGGTGTAACTTATTTAAATGATTCCAGGTCAACCCGCGTTACCCGCACAAAACATTCCTTGGAATCGATTGACGCTCCTGTGATACTCATTATCGGTGGAGATGATGATCACAATGATTATTCTGTTTTATCTCAGATGGTGAGGGATAAAGTAAAAGCTATTATTTATTTCTTTCCAGCACAGTGGGATCCGAAGCTTGGAATTCACGTGACTTGAAGTCGCGGC